>Ga0209634_1000114_pt1 | contig 63305 bp, 60 predicted proteins | sample LinPmetageLP40_FD_184043 | JGI IMG/M metagenome (GOLD analysis project Ga0209634, IMG submission 184043) | Marine viral communities from the Pacific Ocean - LP-40 (SPAdes) (version 2) | ecosystem: Environmental > Aquatic > Marine > Oceanic | place: Pacific Ocean | collected 2010-08-26
ATAATTATTTTTCTAATGAATTAAATAATCGCAATCCTTTATTTGATAAGGAAGGACTTGCACCTGCGGGTCGACTAGATATTGACTCTACAGGACTTTTAATCCTAACTCAGGATGGCACAATGGCAAAAAGTATTATTGGTGAGAATGTAGTTGTTGAAAAAGAATATTTAGTTAAAGTACAGGGAGATTTAACTGAAGAAAATTTAAGGCTTTTAAATTATGGGCTCACTTTGGATGGTTATAAGTTAAAACCTGCAAAAGTAGCATGGCAAAATGAAGATCAACTTAAATTTATATTAACTGAAGGTCGTAATCGTCAAATAAGAAAAATGTGTGCCATGGTAAACCTTAAAGTTACCAGTCTAAAAAGGGTCCGTATTGGAAATATCAGTCTTGGAAATTTGCCTCTAGGGCAGTGGCGTTTTTTAAGAACTAATTAGTTTAGTTTCTGACACGCTTTCTTCTGGCATCATTCCCATCGTAATACCCAGGTTGCTTAATCGTTCTTAAGAAAGTCTCAAACACGTTGTATTCTTCAACCTCATATTTTTCTTTTATATCTTCATTAGGTATATCATTTGAAACAATCACATCATCACCGAATTCCCAATTGGCTGGGGTAGAGACATTCAGCTCTGAAGATATTTGAAGGGCCTCTAATGTCCTTATAATTTCATTAAAATTTCGACCAATATTTTTAGGGTAAGTCAGCATAGCTTGAATATTTTTTTTTGGATCTATTATGATCACAGCTCTTATAGTTGATTTATTTTCTTTTCCAAAGGATCCTGCATTAGGCTTAGCTTTTGGATGGTACATTCCGTAAAGCTCTGCAACTTTTAAATCTGGATCAGAAATTATAGGAAAATTAACATCAGTATCACCTTCTATCCCTAAAAGAAGATTCTTTAAATCTTCCGTTGTCGTTGTTTTATTTTTATAATCATTAATCACTTCAACCCATTCAATGTGATCCTCAAGTGAGTCAGCACTCAGAGTAATTATTTTGACATTTTTCTTATTAAATAATGGTTGCAGTTTTGCAGCTTCCGCAAGCTCTGTTGTGCACACAGGAGAGAAGTCTCCAGGATGGGACAAAAGAATAATCCACTGATTTTGACTCCAATCATAAAAATCTAATTTTCCTTTTGTCGTATCAGCTATAAAGTTTGGAGCCTTATCACCTATTTGTAATGCATTAGCATGGAGGGATAATATAAGCCCAACAAAAACTAAAAACTTTAATGCTATTTTAGGTAGAAATTTCATTTTTTAGCTTTTGAGTTCATCCCTGATTGTTGCAAAGGCTTTAATAGCTTTATCTAAATCCTCTTTTGAATGAGCTGCTGAGATTTGCGTTCTTATTCTTGCTTTACCTTTAGGTACAACAGGGTAGAAAAAACCAATTGCATATATTCCATGCTCAAGAAGTTTTTGACTCATGGTTTGAGCTAAGTTTGCATCTCCAAGCATTACCGGTACGATAGGGTGATCACCATTATCAACATCAAACCCTGCTTCTTGCATTCCTTTTCTGAAGTAATGGGTGTTGTCTTCCAAAGTATCTCTCAATTCAGTTGAATCTTGTAAAATTTCGATAGCTTTCAAAGTACCTGCACATATTGATGGGGCTAATGTGTTTGAAAATAAGTAGGGCCTTGATCGCTGCCTCAACATATCGATGATTTCCTTTCTACCTGAAGTAAATCCCCCAGAAGCACCCCCTAAGGCTTTACCAAATGTGCTAGTGATAATATCAACTCGATCAATAACACCACAGTATTCATGAACACCTTTACCTGTTTTACCCATAAAACCGGTTGCATGACAATCATCATGGTGGACCATTGCATCAAATTCATCCGCAAGATCACATATTTTATCAAGTTGAGCTATTGTTCCGTCCATTGAAAAGACACCATCAGTTGTAATTAAGACTCTACGTGCACCTTTTTCTTTTGCTTCAATGAGTTTAGATTTTAGATCATCCATATCATTATTTTTATATCGATATCTTTGGGCCTTTGATAGTCGAACACCATCAATGATAGATGCATGATTGAGCTCATCTGAAATAACAGCATCCTCTAAAGTTAGGATTGTTTCAAATAATCCTCCATTCGCATCAAAACATGCGGCATATAGAATGGTTTCTTCCATCCCCAAGAATTCACTTACTTTTTTTTCAAGGGCTTTATGTATCGTTTGGGTACCACAAATGAATCTGACTGACGCAAGCCCATAGCCCCACTGGTCATAACTATCTTTAGCTGCCTGAATAATCCTTTGATCACTTGCTAACCCTAAATAATTATTAGCACACATATTGGTTACATGCTGACCACCTTCAAGTGAAATATTATTTGCTTGATTTGAGTTAATATTTCTTTCAGTTTTCCACAAACCAGCTGCTTTTATTTCCTCTAAATCTTCAGTCAATCCTTGTCTTACTTTATCAAAACTCATTTAATTCCTTTTTCTATTTAAATTTAGCTTATCCAGTCAAGTATCACTTTTCCGGATTGTCCGGACCTCATTACATCAAATCCTTGTTGAAATTCTTTGTATGAAAAACGATGGGTAATTATTTTTTCAAGCGGTAGGCCAGATTGCACCATCATTGACCCTTTGTACCAAGTCTCAAAGATTTCTCTTCCGTAAACTCCTTTGATTGTTAACCCTTTAAATACAACCATATCCCAATCAATACCTGATCCCGGTGGCATTATGGCAAGCATAGCGATATTGCCACCATTAATCATTAATTCCAACATTCCACTAAAAGCGATTGGGGACCCTGACATCTCAAGACCAACATCAAACCCCTCATAAATACCAACAGATTCCATTAATTTTCTATCAATTTTTTGGTTCGAAGCATTTATTGTGATGACGGTTGGCAGAATCTCTTTAACTAGTTTTAATCGATAGTCATTGAGATCTGTGATAACAATATTTCTTGCTCCGGCATGCTTAGCTACCATCGCCGCCATAATACCAATTGGGCCTGCACCTGTTATTAGAACATCCTCTCCAACCATATTGAAAGACAGTGCTGTATGAACGGCGTTACCATAAGGATCAAAGACTGACAAAAGATCTGTTGATATCTTTCTGCTTGGCTTGAAAACAACTTTGGATGGAACTGAAATATACTCTGCAAAGGCTCCTGTGCGGTTAACCCCAACCCCAATAGTTTTTGGGCAAAGATGGATTCTTCCCCCTAAACAATTTCTACATCTGCCACATGTAATATGTCCTTCTCCTGAAACAATATCTCCAACTTCTAAATCGGTTACATTCGAACCAAGCTCTACTATTTCTCCTGCATATTCATGACCCGTCGTCATGGGAATAGGTATAGTTTTTTTTGCCCATTCATCCCAGTTGTATATATGAACATCCGTGCCGCATATAGCTGTCTTATGGATTTTAATAAGCACATCATTGTTACCAACACTTGGCTCAGAAACGTCTTCCAACCAAATACCTTCTTTGGCATAGCTTTTAACTAATGCTTTCATGGATCTCCAATTTAAAAAACAACTCTAATTATATGACAAATAAGCTATTTGCAAAAAAATATGTTTAGTTACGTTTTACTATTCAATACTTTTTAAGGACAGTTATTATGAATGATTGTTCAAGATTTTTAAAGCAAATAAAAAGCTAGAAATAATAAAAAAATCGGTATAAAGTAACAATGTAGTAAATATTTATAAAGGATCCAGTAAAAAGAGTTTTAATCAATTTTCGGAGGTGTCTTATGGATATAAAGCAGTTGAAAAGTAGACATAAAGAGTTAGATGAAATCATCGATTTAAGCTTCAAAAATTATGTGCCTGATCTTAAGATTAGAAAATTTAAAAAAGAAAAGTTGAGAATCAAAGAGCAACTTGAAAAAAATTAATTTTAAATATTTAGTATAATAAGTGTAAGTTTTACACTTTCATTGTCATTTAAATTTAATCTACCAGTAGATTAAATCAGCTTACTTGAGGATAATTTAATTTCACAAAACCTTTTTTTCCTTAAAATGAAAAATCTTAATACATTTTTTAATATACTAAAGCCAAAAATTGTATGAAAAAAATAATTAAAGAACATTTTTTAGAACATAGAGCTACCCTTGATTCAGTTGCTGACTTAGGTGAGTCAATTGAAAAGGTAGCAAATCTTTTAATTCGTTGTTTAAGTAATGATGGAACCATATTTTGGTGTGGCAATGGGGGCAGTGCCTCAGATAGCCAACATTTGGCAGGGGAGCTTGTTGGAAGATTCGTAGGGGATAGAAGACCACTCAAATCAATAGCTTTAACTGCAGATTCTGCGGTTATGACTTGTATCGTCAATGATTATGGATACGAATATATTTTTTCAAGGCAGGTTGAAGCATTAGGTTCTGAAGGTGATATTTTGGTTGGTATTACAACCTCTGGTAACAGCCAAAATATTTTGAATGCTTTTAAGGTGGCTGAACAAAAGGGTATGGTAACAATTGGTTTGTTAGGCAAGGGTGGGGGTATTGCTGCTAGCCTAGCTAAGGAGACAATCGTTGTTTCATCTAATTCTACAGCACGTGTTCAAGAGATGCATATTCTAATAGGCCATATTTTGTGTGATCTCATTGAAGAAGGTTTAAATCTAAAAACTTGACAAATATTACTTTTGCAGAAGAATGCATTTTACTAAATTTTTGCTTATAGGATTCTAAATGAAAATTACAATTGCTGGTACAGGCTATGTAGGCCTTTCAAATGCCATGCTTTTATCTCAAAATCATGAAGTTATTGCTCTTGATATCATTCCTGAGAAAATTGAACAACTTAATAACAAGATTTCTCCTATTATTGACTCTGAGATTACAGACTTCCTGACAAATAAAGTTATTAACTTTACTGCAACGCTTGATAAAGAGCTAGCTTACAAAAATGCTGAATTTGTTATCATTGCAACACCAACTGACTACGATACAGCTAACAACTATTTTAATACTTCATCTATTGAAGCAGTAGTTCAAGATGTAATTGATATCAACCCTAAAGCAACAATGATTATTAAGTCAACTGTACCAGTTGGTTACACACAAAGCATTAAAGATAAATTTAATACTGACAATATCATCTTTTCACCCGAGTTTTTAAGAGAAGGTTCAGCACTTTATGATAATCTTTACCCATCAAGAATTATTGTAGGTGAGAGGTCTAATAGAGCAAGTAAGTTTGCAAATCTTCTTCAAGAGTGTGCTATAAAAAAAGATATCGAAGTCTTATTTACTGATTCAACTGAAGCTGAAGCGGTTAAGCTTTTTAGTAATGCTTATCTTGCTATGAGAGTTTCATATTTTAATGAGTTAGATTCTTATACTGAGGTGCGTAACCTTGACGCAAAGCAAATTATTAAAGGTGTTAGTCTGGATCCAAGAATTGGAGATCATTATAATAATCCATCATTTGGATATGGCGGCTATTGTTTGCCTAAAGACACCAAGCAACTTAAAGCTAGCTTCAGAGACGTACCTAATGTTTTAATTAATGCTATTGTTGATTCTAACAAAACCAGAAAAGACTTTATTGCCGATCAGATCATAAAGAAGCTTAAAGGCATTAATAACAAAGTTTCAAATGGTGTTGTAGGATTGCATAGACTTAGCATGAAGTCTGATTCTGATAACTTTAGGGCGTCTTCAATTTTAGGTATTATGAAACGTATTAAAGCTGAAGGCATTGAAGTGATAATCTATGAGCCAATCTTGATTAAAAAACGTGAGAATGAATTCTTTAGTTCGAAGATAATTGATAGCTTAGAAGATTTTAAGAATGAAAGTGATGTGATTATTGCTAATAGGATGGCAAATGAATTACAAGACGTAAAAAATAAAGTTTATACGAGAGATTTGTTTAATTCTTACTAGCCTTGTGAATAACAAAATTAAAAATATAATATGAAAGTGTTAGTTACAGGTGGAGCAGGATTTATTGGCAGTCATCTTTGTGAAAAATTAGCCAGTGATGAGAATGAGGTGATCTCGTTAGATAATTATTCAACTGGAAGTAAAAAAAATCATATTGATGAGGTGGTTTATATCAAAGGAGATACGACAAAAATTGATAAGTTGATCAATTTCTCTCCGGATATTATTTATCATCTTGGAGAATACTCAAGAGTTGAGCAAAGCTTTGATGATATTGAAAAAGTTTGGCACTCCAATAAAGATGGAATATTTGCAGTATTGCAATTTTGCCGAAAAACAAAAGCAAAATTAATATATGCTGGCAGTAGCACAAAATTCGGAGATGGTGGTCTGGCCCGCTCCCAGAGTCCTTATGCATGGACAAAGTCTTCAAATACAGAATTAGTAGTAAATTATGGAAACTGGTTCGGAATTAAATATGCAATTACATATTTTTACAATGTTTATGGTGAAAAGGAAATATCTACAGGAAAGTATGCGACTTTAATTGGCTTGTTTAAAGAAAAATATAAAAATAGAGAGCCTTTGACAGTTGTAAGTCCTGGAACTCAGCTAAGAAATTTTACACATATTGAAGATATTATTTCTGGTCTTGTTTTAGTCGGGAAAAAAGGGTTGGGCGATAATTACGGCATAGGTTGTTCTCAATCATTTTCAATATTAGATATTGCCAAGATGTTTGGGTCAGAGATACAATTTTTGCCTGAAAGAAAGGGTAATCGAATGTCATCTAGGGTAGTTTGTGATAAAACAAAAGGTCTTGGATGGAAAGAAAACCATTCAATAAAGGATTATATAATTTCAATAAAAAATAATAAATAACTAATGAGTTATAATTACAAAGAGTTTGGGAGCCTAATTATCCCAGCAAGTGAGACACTTTTGGACATTATAAAATGTATTGACAATAAATATAATGCGATTTGATATGGGTATTAAAGATAACAAAGAAGTGCTCATTTAAAATAAGATGATATTGAAAGATTTGAAGATTTTATGAGAGGATTGAGTGAAAGCATGAATTAAAGGCCTAGATGGTTTTATTAGTTTAGTGCTCTTAATCAAGCTTTCTAAGGAGAATCTATTCAAAGGTGAAGTGAATATTATGCAAAAGAAGATGTTAGTCGATCATCCTAAACTACAAAGGCCTTGATCTTAGGTTTGAGAGATTATAAATATGAAAAAAATATTACTAGTATTTGGAACACGACCTGAATCAATAAAAATGGCTCCATTAGTAAAAAAATTTCAAAAAGATAGAGTAAATTTCAACACTAAAGTATGCGTAACTGGACAACATCGTGAAATGCTTGATCAGGTATTTGAATTCTTTAGAATCACACCAGATTATGATTTAAATATTATGAAACCTGATCAAAACTTTTATGAGATAACTTCAAATATTTTGTTAAAAATTAAACCAGTTTTAGAGGATTTTGAACCAGATATAGTATTAGTGCATGGGGATACTGCAACAACTTTTGCAGCTAGTCTTGCTGCTTATTATCAAAAAATTAAGATCGGTCATATTGAAGCAGGACTTCGTACAGGCGATTTATACTCGCCGTGGCCAGAAGAAGGTAATAGAAAATTAACTGGAATACTATCTAAATATCATTTTGCACCTACTGAAACAAGCAGGCAGAATCTTCTTGATGAAGGTGTAAATAATGCATTAATATTTGTCACAGGTAACACAGTTATTGATGCATTGAAGTTAGCCTTAAAAAGTTTAAATACAGATGACTCTCTTAAATTAAAGGTTCGCAATACAATTATCAAGTCCGGATTCAAGGAATTGGAATCGAAATTTATTTTAGTTACTGGACATCGTAGAGAGAATTTCGGTAAAGGTTTTTTAAATATTTGTGCAGCACTTAAAGCTTTGGCAGAAAGCAATCCAGATGTAAATATTTTATATCCAGTTCACTTAAATCCGAATGTGAGGAAGCCAGTTAACGAATTATTATTTAATATTCAAAATATAAAACTAGTAGAGCCATTTCAATATGAAGAGTTTATTTATTTAATGAGTAAGTCATATTTAATTTTGACGGATAGTGGCGGAATACAAGAAGAGGCTCCAAGTTTAGGAAAGCCTGTACTTGTAATGAGGGACTCTACTGAAAGGCCTGAGGCTGTCAAAGCAGGAACTGTTAAATTGGTCGGGTCTAGTAAAGAAAATATTGTTAAGGAGGTTCAGTATCTGTTAGATAATAAAGATGCTTATAATGACATGAGTAGATCGCACAATCCATATGGAGACGGTAATGCAAGTAACAAGATTCTAGCAATTTTAAAAAATAATTAAGATGAAAAACGAAAAAAAAATACTTGTTACAGGTGGGTCAGGATTTATTGGCTCTGCCGTTATTCGGCATATTATTAATAGCACTGAACATAGTGTTGTTAATGTTGATAAACTCACTTATGCAGGAAATTTAGAGAATCTTTCCTCTATTGAGAATGATGCAAAATACGCATTTGAACAAGTAGATATTTGTGATACCAATGAGATCAAAAATATATTTAATAAATATCAGCCTGATGTGGTTATGCACCTAGCAGCTGAGTCGCATGTTGATCGGTCTATTAACGGTCCTGGTGAGTTTATACAAACTAATATTGTCGGTACATATGTTTTACTTGAGCAAGCTAGGAGTTATTGGTCAAGCTTAGAGGGCATTAAAAAAGAAAATTTTAGATTTCATCATGTGTCTACTGATGAAGTTTATGGTGATTTAGAAGGTACAAATGATCTTTTTACAGAAGAAACACCTTACTCACCAAGTTCACCTTACTCCGCTACCAAAGCAGGTTCAGATCACTTGGTCAGAGCCTGGCAGCGCACCTTTAAACTCCCAACCCTAATTACTAACTGTTCTAATAATTACGGGCCTTACCAGTTTCCAGAAAAGCTTATTCCATTGATTATTACAAATGCACTAGCAGGTAAAAATTTACCAATCTATGGCAATGGTAAACAAATACGTGATTGGTTGTATGTTGATGATCACGCAAGAGCGCTTCTCCTTGTTGCACTTGAAGGTAAGATTGGTGAAACTTATAATATTGGTGGGTATAATGAATTACAAAATATTGAGGTTGTAACGATTGTATGTAAAATTCTGGATCAGCTAATACCAAGTGAGATTGATGGGGTCGAAAGTTATGATCAACTTATAACTTTTGTGGGTGATAGAGAAGGGCATGATATAAGATATGCAATTGATGCCACTAAGTTAGCAGATGAACTTAAATGGACCCCAAATGAAACCTTCAAGACAGGTATTAAGAAGACTGTTCAGTGGTATTTAGAGAATACTGTTTGGTTTAATAGAGTTAAAGATAGAAGCTATAAAGATTAAATATTGGGAGTGGCTAAATCATGAAGGAATTAATTTTAGCAGGTGGTGCTGGTCCTCGCTTATACCCTCTCACTAGGGTTTTTATCTAAACAACTTATGATTTACCATCTAAGTAATGGAAAGATTTTCTCAAAATTTGTATTATGCAGTTAAAGGAAAAACCATCAAAACCATAATAGAAGATATTGGCTACTTTAGAACTTCTAAGGCTAATTATTATGAACAAAAACATGAGGTTTCTGCCCTTGATTATTATGTAAGCATGATTGTTAAGGTAATCTTATTAAAAGGCTTCACTGATAATAGTAATGATAAATTTAAAGCTGATAAGGTTAAATTATGAATCAAATTTTATCTTTCTTTACTAATAAAGATAAAAATAAGCTTATTGGATTGCTTATTCTTTCCATAACAATTTCAATCATTGAGGTAGTAGGCATATCAGCAATTATGCCATTTATACAAATTGTTACAGATAATGAAATAATTCATACGAATAAATATTTTTCATATATTTATAACAATTTTTTATTTACAAGCAATGTAAATTTCATAATAGCGTTTGGTATTACGTTAGCAATCTTTTATGTTTTAAGAGGTACAGTTAATTTAGTTTATGTCTTTCTTTTGGCTAAATTCACACAAAATCAATATCAAATAATATCAGTCAAACTTTTTGAACAATATATGAATAGTTCTTATGGCATGTTTTTAAATAGAAACTCCTCTGTGATTACAAAAAATATTATAAGTGAAGCACAAAACCTAACTCAGATAATCCATTCAACTCTTTTTGTAGCCAGTGAGTTATTTATATTTATATTTATATGTTTGATAATGATATATATAGATTGGAAAATTGCACTTATTACTGCAGCTATCTTAGGTCTAAATGCATTTCTAATGTTAAAGTTAGTGTCTAGAAAAATTAAGGTTGTTGGCGGAATAAGAGCTCAGGAATTATCAAATGTATATGAAAAAATTAATAGCAATCTTGGCAATTTTAAAGTTATAAAGTTGCATTCACATATTGAAAAACATATAAAAAGCTTTAGAGATAGTGTTAAAAAATTTACAAATACAAATGTTATCAATTCGACTTTAACAAACATCCCAAGAATATTTTTTGAAACTGTAGGATTCTCAGCGGTTATTTTTATTACAACATTTCTCGTTTGGCAATACGACGGAAATATTGCAAGTATAATTCCAATCTTATCAATATTTATTTTATCTTTATATCGTTTATTACCCTCATTTAACAGGATTTTAACTGGATACAACGAAATTCTTTTCTTCCATAAATCAATTCAAATTATTCGTAACGAATTAAATTCTAAAGTTGAGGTTTTAGGTGAAGGAAAAATTACATTTAATAAAAATATAGTTATTAAAAATATTGATTTTGGTTATTTAAAAAATAAACAGATATTAAAAAATTTGAGCTTAAAAATAAAAAAAGGATCTTCCATAGCTTTTATAGGCGAAAGCGGTAGTGGAAAATCCACTTTAGTAGATATTATTATGGGTCTTAGCAATCCAAATAATGGCAGTATTTTTTCTGATGGAGTGCAAATTAAAGAGACTAATTTAAAATCTTGGAGAAGAAAGATAGGATATATACCTCAATCTGTATATCTTTTTGATGGGTCTATTGGTGAGAATATTACTTTTGGAGCCATCTATGATAGAGATAAAGTAAATTTAATATTACAAAAGGTAAGTTTAAATAGTTTTCTTAAATCTAAAGATGGACAAGATACGCATGTAGGCGAAAATGGGGCTAAATTAAGTGGAGGCCAGAAACAGCGGGTTGCAATTGCAAGAGCTTTATACTCAAATCCAGAGATATTAATCCTTGATGAAGCGACAAGTGCTCTTGACATTGCTACTGAGAAAAAAATCATGGAAGAAATATATAATATAACTAGCGATAAGACATTGATAGTTATAGCTCATAGAATTAGTACTATAGATAAATGTGACTATGTGTATAAATTAGAAAATGGAAACATTACAAATGTATAAAATTTATCTGGCTTTAATAGAAGAATTGATAATTTTTGAATAGGACGAGAAGAAATTATATAAACTGACACAGATTATATAGGTTAGCCCCTGTAAAGGTTTGTAAAAAATAATAAGTAGGTGTCTAAGGTCAAAAAAGTTTGATCTTAATCAGTCAAAAGCTATTGTTGATTGTAATGAAAATATTTAAAAGGAGAATGGTGTCAATATGAATATAAAACCAAAAGTATTAATTCTAGATGTGGATGGAGTAATGACAAATGGACAATTTTTATATTCTGAGGAAGGTAAACAAATGAAAATATTTGGGCCTGATGACAATGACGGATTAAGACTTTTAAATCCATACATTAAGATTAGATTTGTTACTGGAGATAGGAAAGGTTTTTCGATTACTAATAAGCGAATAAAAGAAGATATGAAGTTCGATCTTGATTTAGTTAGCACTATTAAAAGAATTGAATGGATTAAAGATCATTACAACCCAAAAGAAGTGATTTATATGGGTGATGGTATTTTTGACCATTATGTGATGAAGGAGGTCGGGTATTCTATAGCACCTGAAAATTCAGATCCTACGGCAAAGGCAAACGCTAATTTTGTAACAAAGAGATCTGGAGGAGATAGAGCGGTGGTTGAAGCATGTTTACATATTATGCAGAAGTTTTTTAAACCTTATAATCCAGATAAGCTTCCAGCTGATCAGTTTGATTTTGGAGAGTGGAAATCATCTGGAGACTGGACAGCATGAGCCTTCATCAGCGATTAATAGATTATAGGGACAGAAGGAATTGCACACTTCTTGGTGTTGGGCCAATGAGTAAGAATTGTGTAGATGCTGCTGTAGAGCTAGCAGAGCAATATAAAACTCCTATTATGTTAATTGCAAGTAGAAGGCAAATCGATTCAGAGCAATTTGGTGGAGGTTATGTTGAAAATTGGACAACACAAAATTTTGCAGATTATGTGATAAAAAAAGATAAAAATAAGAATATAATTATCGCCCGAGATCATGGTGGCCCATGGCAAAATGAACTTGAAAAAAGTCAAAAGATGAATCTAAAAGATGCGATGAGTTCAGCAAAAGATTCATACAAAGCAGATATTGACGCAGGGTTTCATATGTTGCATATTGACCCAAGTATAGATTTTCTTACGCAAAAACCTGATACAGATCAAATTCTTGAAAGGGTTTACGAGTTGTATGATTTTTGTTGGGCATACGCACAAAAAAAAAACCAAGATATTATTTTTGAAATTGGTACAGAAGAGCAAAGTGGAAATAATAACTCAAAGGAAGAGCTAGAATATACGCTCAAATGTATGAAAAATTTTTGCAGGAAAAATAAGATGCCTTTTCCATCATTTATTGTTATTCAAGCAGGTACAAGGGTGATGGAGACAAAAAATATTGGATCATTTGAATCACCTGTTCGAATAGAGAATGAACTTCCGCCTGAGATACAAATTCCACAAATGATTGAGATATGTAATAAATATGGAATTTATATGAAAGAGCATAATGCTGACTACCTTTCGACAGAGTCCCTAAAATGGCAGCCTCGTTTAGGAATACATGCCGCAAATGTAGCACCTGAATTTGGCGTAGCAGAAACTACAGCATTTATTAATGTATTAAAAGAAAACAATAAAACTGACTTATTAAATGAATTTTTAAAAATTTCTTACAACTCTTTGAAGTGGAAAAAATGGATGTTAAAAAATACGGATGCAAGCGACTGGGATCGAGCTATTATAGCTGGTCATTATGTTTTTTCATCAGATGAATTTATCAAGCTTAGGACTGAAGCAAGTAACACGATAACTAATTTAAATTATAATATAAAAAATAAAGTAAAAGAAAGTATTCTCAGATACATCAAAGCTTTTAATTTGACATAATTTATGAAAAAAACTGCGACAATAATCTTAAATAGAAATTTACCAGATGAGACAAATTCTTTAGTGGAACATTTAGTAAAATATGATGGCAAATATACAGATGTATTCGTTGTTGAAGCTGGCTCAGACAAAAATAATTTATCAAAATATTGCACTTGGCATGAAAAGTCTCCTGAGGTTATGAAACAAGGTTTGAGATATTCAAGAGGTATGAATTATGGATTACTTAAACTATGGAAGGATGGAGATTGGAATAAATATAATTCATTTTTCCTTTTAACAAATGATACAAAATTTCCAAAGAATCAGTCTACGGTTTGTACACTTCAGAGTTTGCAAGAAAAGTATCCTAAAGTGGGAGTATTTTCACCTTGTTCTGATAGGTGGGGGGAGAAAAATTTAATTGGTATAAATTCTATAAAATATTTTTGGTTTATTCATAACAATGCATATTTCTTCCGAAGAGAAATGCTGGAGCAACTTTTAAATACAGAGAACCCTACCTATATGAATTTTTTATTTGATGGAGATAATTTTCGAGGCTACTTATCTGAAAGTGAGACAATTGCAAGAGCTTATGCAAACGATTGGGCAGCAGCAATTACTACAGAGGTCATTGCGGAAGAGGATGAGTCTTTCCTTTTGAATATAAACCAACTAATTAAAACTGAATCTTATGAGGAAAATTTAAAGCTCTATATTGATGAGGGTTTAAAATGGATTAAGAGAAAATATGGTTTTAATAGTAAATGGCAAATGGTTCAATATTCAAGATTATTTTATGAAAAATTTTTTGAGTACTTTCCCGAAGAAAAATCTAAAAAGATATGAAATATAAAGTATGTATTTTAGCTGCTGGAATGGGCGTTAGAATGAAGCCATTTACTAAACATATTAGCAAATCATTGCTGCCAATAGATAATAAGGCTGCCATCTCACACATAATTGAAAAATTTGATGTAAATATTGAAATTATAATTGCAGTCGGTCATTTAAAAGAAACGGTTATTGATTATTTAGATTGTGCTTATGATAATAGAAAGATTACAATTGTAGAGATTGATAAATTTGATGGGATAGGCTCTGGTCCTGGCTACTCATTAAGGCAATGTCGTGATTATTTAGATCTACCTTTTATCTTCTTTGCCTCTGATACGTTAGTTTTAGAAAATATTCCCCCTCCTACTGAGAATTGGCTTGGCGTTGCTTCAGTTACTGAAACAGAAGAGTATTGTACTGCAAAAATTATTGATGAAAAAATTGTCGACCTGGATGATAAAGTAACAAGTGATAACAAAGATGCTTTTATAGGAGTTGCTGGTGTAAAGGATTATAAAATTTTTTTTAATGCTCTTTATAAGGATACTAAATTAAAAAATAAAGAGCTGCAGGTATCGAACGGATTTAAGAGTTTAATAGACTTGGGATTAAAGCCGAAAAGATTTACTTGGAATGATATAGGGAATCTTACGCAGTATAAAAATGTAAATAAATTAATGTCTAAAATTGAAGATCCTTTTGATTTTAGTAAGTCAGATGAGTTTTTATACTTTGTTGAGAAAAAGGTTATCAAGTACTTTAAAGATAGTTCAATAATTGAAAATAGAATTAGAAGGGCAGATATTCTCGGAGATTTATGCCCTAAAATAATAGGTAAAAAAAAATATTTTTATTCATATAAGAAAGTAGAAGGTGAAGTTTTATATGACGTTTTGAATGATAGCGTCATGGAAAACTTTATATATTGGGCTGATGAAAATTTATGGATAGATAAAGACATTTCAAATATAAGAAATGATAAATTTAAGTCTGCTTGCTATGATTTTTATTACAAAAAAACATTACTTCGAATTGGTAAATATGAAAAAAAATATCAAATAAAAGATAAGCCTTCAAATATTAATGGTATCGATGTTCCGTCTATAAAAGAAATGCTTAACCTTATAGATTGGGATTATATTTGTAATGGTATTGCATCAAATTTTCATGGAGACCTTCAGTTTGATAACATTTTAATGAAAAAAGATAATAGTTTTATATTGCTTGACTGGAGACAAGATTTTTCAGGAATTGTTGATTTTGGAGATAAGTACTATGATATGTCAAAACTTAATGGAGGAATGAAAATTTCCTATAAATTAATAAAGCAAAATAAATTTTCATATAATGAAGATAACCTAGGTAACATAAAATTTTCACACAATATTCCCAAAGAGTTAGACTCAGCCAGAAGAATATTTAATAACTACCTTAATATTAAAAATCTCGATGTATCAAAAGTAAATATTTTGACTGGTTTAATCTTTCTTAATATGTCTCCTATGCATCACGAACCTTTCGATCATTTTATGTACAACTATGGAAAGCTATTACTCAATAATGCATTACAAAATATTAATACACTTAAATTAGCATGATATTAATGTGAATAAGAAAATATTAATTACTGGATCATCAAGAGGAATTGGTGCAGCTATAGCGAGACTTTCAAAAGAAAAAGACTATGATGTGATTCTTCATGGAAAATCTTATTCATCTCACATTGATAAATTATCTAAAGAGCTTAACTCAAAATATATAATTTTTGATATCACAAAAGATAATGAGGTTAAAAGTGCAATATCCGATATAGACCACATCGATATATTAGTAAATTCGGCTGGTGTTAATATATCAAAATCCTTCGAAAATCTTTCTGATCATGATTGGAAAGCTATTTATGATGTTAATCTTTTTGGTATGGTTAATGTAATTAGACATGTCGTTCCAATCATGAAAAAATCTAAATCAACAGGTAAAATTATTAATATTGCTTCTATAAAAGGTCTTTATGCTTCAGTTGGAAGAGTTGCTTATGCATCATCAAAAGCTGCAGTTATAAATCTTACAACAGGCCTAGCCAAGGAGTTAGCTCCGGAAATATTAGTTAATGCGATTGCCCCTGGCTTTACTAACACAGAAATGACTCACACAACATGGAGTGATAGAATAAAAAAACAAGTTGAATCTATTCTGTTAAAGCGGATGGCCGATCCTAATGAGATAGCTGAGGTAGTACTTTTTTTATCTAGTGAAAAAGTCCAGTATATTACAGGACAAACGATAAATGTTGATGGGGGGTTTAGTATAAAAAATGACTAATTTGAATAGCAGTGAATGGCATTATGATGAACAAAAAGCAAAGGTAGTTGTAAAGCCATGGGGACGTGAAGTTTGGATTAACTTTCGAAAAGGTGAAGAGGTTGGGGATGAGACAAAAAAATATATTATGAAAAAACTGTATATAAAGAAAGGAACAAAAACAAGCTTCCAATTTCATAAATGTAAAGTTGAGACTAACTTCTTGATCAAAGGCTCTTTAGAGGCTTGGTTCGAAGATAAAAAAGGCCACATAGACGTTAAAACCTTAAACTCAGGTTCAATATGGACAATACCGGCAGGAGTAAAACATAGGATTGTGACTTTAGAAGATATTGTTTTAATGGAGTCATCATCTCCAGAAGTTGATGATGTGGTTAGGATAGAGGATGATACACTAAGAGGAGATGGTCGTATTCAAGCAGAGCACGATATGGGTAATAACTAAATTGCTAATCTAGTTTACATATTTCCTGTCAAATTAATTTTAAACTTTAAGGCACTTTCTGCCTAAGAAAATCGAATATTCCATGAAGCAAATTGACACAATTAAAAGAAATAATGACGTTATATCTAATACAGAGCTGGAGAGTCTTTATACCATGCGTGCATTTCCAGTTTTTATTGGATGTACCAATGAGCCAATTGAAAATGATGTGAAGGCTGATATGTGTTGGTATATTTCAAAAGAAACAGGAATCATTCAATTAAACCCAGTTCTTCCTTTGAGCCTTGTGTATCAGGAATCCCATGGATCCGGAAGTATTGGAAATCTTTGGATGCAACATCATAGTGAGTTTGCAAATTTTATACAACGGCAGTCACCAAATTCGATTCTTGAGATTGGAGGTTTGCATGGTATTTTAAGTCGTGAATATAAAAAAGAAAACTCTGTAGGGTGGACTATTTTAGATCCTAATCCATCCCCAGCTGAAGGGGTAGATGCAACTTTTATTAAAGGTTTTTTTGATAATGAATTTATTTTTGATGGTGAAATAGATACCGTTATTCATTCTCATGTTTTTGAGCATGTTTATTATCCAGATGAATTTATTAATCAGATTTCTGAATTTTTAGAGAGTGGACAAAAATTGATTTTTAGTTTACCAAATATGGAAGAGATGCTTAAAAGAAAGTATACAAATTGTATTAACTTTGAGCATACAGTTTTCCTGACTGAGCCATACATTGATCACCTTCTATCTAATCATGGTTTTTCGCTCCTTGATAAACAGTATTTTAAAGATGATCATAGTATTTTTTATGCCTATATAAAAGATTCTAATACAAGGATGATTAATTTGCCTGATGGGCTTTATGAGCACAATAAAAAATTATATTTAGACTATGTTAATTACCATAAAAAATTAATTGCCGCCCTTCATAAAAAGCTAATAAAGAAGGATAAGGATCAATCAGTGTATTTGTTTGGCGCACATGTATTTGCTCAATATTTAATTGAATTTGGACTTGATTTAAACAATATTACTTGCTTACTGGATAACGACAAAAACAAACAAGGTAAAAGGTTATACGGTACTAACTTGAGAGTTGATTCCCCAAAAATACTTAAGGATATTGAAAGCCCTGTTGTTATATTAAAAGCTGGTGTTTATAACAAAGAAATCAAAGATGATATTATTAATAATATAAACCCTAACGTAACTTTCTGGGAATAATATTTTGAAAAAAGATGTTACAGTTTTTTTTACATTCGTATGCGAGTCAACCATCAGAAGAGAGTATATTAAAATTGCAATCAAAACATTATTTAAAGAATGTGAATCTATAGACACTGCAGTAATAATAGTTGACGGTTCGTCAGAAAAGCATCTTACTGAAAATAAAAAAATATTTAAAAACATTAACAGTCTTACTTATATACATGATGAGCACGTTAATCCATTTAAAAGATGCTACAAATACCTAAAGTTAATTAAAACTGAATTTGTGTTAAGGCTATTAGAAGATGCTGCATTTATAAATTTTTCAAAAAAAAATTTTTTTTATGTAAAGAAAGATATAGAGATACTCAAAAATTTATCCAGTATTGATGCAATTCATTATCTTATGGTAGATGATAATAATTATTCGATTATGAATAACACACTTTTTTACTCTCCTGTTAATTTCAATAATAAAACATTAAATTATTTTAATGGTCACGCATATTACTCCCACACTCAAAATGGATTTTTATATCATTATATGTGTAATAATTTATTGCTCCGAACAAATTTAATGAAAAAACAATGGAAATATCTAGCAAAATACTACTTGACACATAATGATGCAGAAGCAGGAAATATCAATAATAAACTGTACAATTTATTTTCAAACGTTAAATATATAAGAGGCATAATACGATTATTCTTTAGATTTTATGAGAAAATTTTTAGGTCAGATTGTATTATTAAATCAGCTATCATAACCGAAACTTCAACTCAATGTGACGCTCTCCATATTGGCTACTATAGGTCAGAGATAGACGACAAAAAGTTTATGGCTAACAATAACGATAAAGTGTTAAAAAATCTTTTAGCATTCAATAAATTATCCAACTTAAAGAAAATAAAATTTAAGAGATATGCAAAATAGAACCATTAATGTTTATTCAAATGAAAAATGAAAAATGAAAAATGAAAAATGAAAAATGAAAAATGAAAAAATCTTAATTTTTTCCTATTATTCAAATATTGCTGGTGCCTGCCAAGCAGAGTGGATTGATGACAAAATAGATGGTCTCTTAAGTGGAGGAAAAGATATTTCATTGATAAGTTCTGTAAGTGGGAACAAAAGTGATATGAATATTTTACACATGAGAATTCCCAGTATTTCTCTCGTAGACTATATTGATGAGTTAAGGAGGGCGCATTTAGCGAAAGATTTATTACAATTATCGATATTTATAATATTTCCATTTGTGCTAACTCTTGGTGTTTTGCTTGACTTATTATTAATTATTGCGACCAGGGGCGTAGGTGAGGGAAGATGGTCATGGTTAATTTCTGCATCAATTGCTGGAGTTTATGGTGCACTTAGATTCAAACCGAATAAAATATTAACTACAGGTGGCCCTGCATCTGCACATTTAGCAGGAATTATTATTGGAAAATTATTTTCTTTACCTGTAATTTCTGAACTTCAAGATCCCATGAGTGGAGAGGGGATTGGAAGGAATATACAAGCGAAAGGATGGCTTTATAAAGTTGAAAAATATATTATACATAATGCAAATATAACTGTTTATGTAACCGACGCTGCCGCAAAATTTGCAAAAAAAGAATTTAAAACCGAAAAGGTTCGTTCCATGTATCCTGGCGCAAAAAATTTTGGCTATAAACATGTAACTAATAAAAATAAAGTTTTTAAGATTGTCCATCTTGGATCTCTATATTCAGGTAGGAGTTTTGATAACATCATAACGGCAATAGATAAAATGATTAAGAGAGGGGACATTAAAGAAAATGATATCGAGTTGATCAATCTTGGACATGTAAGCACTGAAGAGAGATGTAAGATCATCGGTAAGAGCTATGTGAAAATTTATAAACCAATTCCAAGAAGAAAAGCGCTAGAGTTTGCATCAAAATGTAATATTTCTCTATTAATTCAACACATTGACAATAGGAGTAAAGTAACGATTCCATACAAAACATATGATTATTTAAATTTAGGCAATCACATACTCGCACTTTTAAGAAGCAATGAATTAACAAAGTTGATTAAGCATCACGGTCATAGTGCGCTAGCTATAGAAGATACCTCACAAATTTCTAAATACTTGTTTGATGCTATGAATAATAAAGCTAAAATAAAAAAAACTAAAGGAATTGACTATGTAGCCCAAGCAATTCAGTTGGTAAATACAGTAAAGCTATCATCTAATATAGAAAAATAACTATGAAATTCTCAATAATCATTCCAAATTATAATGGCGAGGCCTTTATAAAAAAAACAATTGAAAGCCTAATAAATGGGCTTAAAGGTATGAAAATTATAGTTGTTGATGATGCATCAACTGATAAATCGGTTGATGAAATAAATTCATTAAAAAATAATAGAGTTACTCTGATACAAAAACCAAAAAATGGTGGATTTGCCTCAGCCGTAAATAAGGGGATAAGGTATTGCAAAGAAAAGGGAGTCAAATTTGTTATTGTAGCTAATAGTGATATTAATGTTTCTCCTAAGGATTGTTCAGATATTGTCGAGTCCTTTCACAACTTTAAACAAAAAAATCTGGGGGTTATTGGATACCAAGAGTTTGATGATAATAATTTAAAAGATAATGAGGATACTCCAGGGTTTCTGTTTGCACTTCGTCTAAGTATAATTAATAAAGTTGGATATTTTGATGAAATATTTTTTATGTATGGAGAAGAACAAGATTTTTTTAGGCGTGTCATTAACTGCGGCTTTCAAATAAAGCAAACAGGTATTCGAATAAAACACTATTCAGAAATGTCTGGGAGTTCTGGTAATCATAACGCTTGGCTATCAATAAGAAACTCTATATACCTTGAAACTAAAAGAAAAGATTGGATTTTAATTATTCGAAAGATTCTTATATTATTTCTGATAATAAATCGTATTTACGGGCTAAAGAATAGAAAAGATAATTCCTTTTTAAGGATTACTAGACCAGGAATCATTAAAGGAAATATTTACCTATTTAAGGCAATAAGATGGAACTTGAATAAAATGAGAAGTAGCAATGACTAATCCAAATGCTAGCTATAAAGATGATACAAGCTATTACAGTAGAAATAGAACTTGGCCTCTTTTATTTAAAATTAAAAAAGGATCTTCAGTTTTAGATATAGGTTGTGGAACTGGAGTTTTGGGAAAATTATTATCGGACAATTATGGTTGTAAGGTTACTGGTTTGGAGATAATTGAAGAGAATTATCACCAAGCTAAAGTTTTTTTAGATAGAGTTATTCTTGGTGATGTTGAAACAATGCGATTGCCTAAAAAAAATTTCTCATTCGATTACATTATTTTTTCTGACAGTTTAGAGCATCTTTTAAATCCAGATAAAGTTATTGATAGAGTTTCTAAGTTGTTAAATATTAATGGTAGCTTACTCATCGCAATGCCAAATGTGAAAAATTATCGAGTAACTATTCCATTATTATTTTTGGATGCTTGGGAATACCGAGATGAAGGAATTCTCGATAAAACTCATTTAAGATTTTTTACACACAAATCAATAATAAAATTACTGAAGGCTAAAAAATTTAATGTTGAAAAAGTTTTTTATAATTTACCACTTAGTAGTAAAGCAGGAATGTTTAATTTAATTACATTTGGGCTATTTAGGAAACATCTTACAAGTCATTATTTTATAAAGTCATGCAAAGAAAAATATTAATTTACGGAGAGAATTGGGATGGAACTCTTGCTGATCTTCTCTGTAGTGATTTAAAAAAGAGAAATATCGAGACAGACATTTTTGATTTTACTAATATTATGCCTGGAATAAGAAAAAGGACTCTTATTTGTAAAATTAAGAGAAGAATTTTTTTTTGGATTTATGAAAAGAGAATTAATAAAAGTTTTTTAGATTCTATTAATCTTTTTAAGCCAAACGTAGTAATAGTTATAAAAGGTTTGAATTTAAACATCTCTACTCTCATAAAGATTAAAAATATGGGTATTATCCTTATCAATTGGAATCCAGATGATTTTTTTAATATGAAAAATTCCAGTTACAGGCTCATTAAGTCAATAAAATTATACGATGTTATTGCTTCATCGAGAGAGCACTTATTTGGGAAGTATTTTAGTTTCGGTGCAATAAGAATGGTTTTTATTGATTGGTACTTTGTTCCAGACCTTCACTTCTCTCAATATAAAAATAAAACTATTAAGTTATCATTTGTCGGTAGTTGGAGTAAATATAGAGAAAAGTTTATTGACAGTATTGGACAAAAATTTGTTGTAAGAGGGGGTGGTTGGGAAAAAAGCTCACTCAATTTTAAAAAAAAACATGACGTAAAGGCAAAGATATTAACTCAGAGAGAGATGAGTAATTTATTTGATATGAGTCAAATTAATTTAAATATCCTAACACCAGATAATGGAGATTTATCTAATTTAAGGTTTTTTGAAGTACCCGCATCAGGAGGTATGTTGTTAACTCAGAGAAACCAGCATTCCTTACTTCACTTGCTAGATAGAAAAGAATGTTTAATGTATTCTTCTGTTGAAGAAATTCGGGATTTGTTAACAAATGAATTTAATTATACAAGTATTGCCAGAGCTGGCATGAAAAGAATTAAAAAAAATAAACATAAATTCCATCAACGTGTTGATAGTCTATTAAAGCATATTTAATGGATTATTTTTTTTAGAATCTTCAGTGATTTTGTTTTCAATGAAATTGCAATGTTTGATTACCTATCTCAAATCTAATACTGCTGATTTATAAGTACTTTTAGTTTCTAGTATCTTTGGGTATAGAATTAGGTATTACGGGGTAATTATATTTCAAATTTTCGAATAAAAAGGTTATAAAATATATAAATGAAAAAAAAAAATATTTTAATTAATGCACTTGGAATTATTGACTCTGGTGGTATATCAGTACTTAATAAGTTGTTACATGAATGCACTAAGAACAAATCAAATTCTTTCTTTATAGTATGTAATTTTAATAGAAATATTCAAAGGCTTATTAATAAATTCAGGACTTTTAAAAATTTTGAGTTCAAGCTTATTACTAATAAAAGCTTTTTATACCGTATTTATTACGAAAATTTTGTAATTAAACGCTATGCAGAAAGCTATGTTGATTTAATATATAATTTTTCTGGTTCTTTTCTATATTTTGTTAAGAAACCACAAATTGTTAAAGTCCAAAATTTAATTTTTTACTCAAAAAAACTAGATAGTATTTATAAAAAAAATGGCCGGTATCTTTCTTGGATATTTAAAATCTATATCAAAAGACTCCTTTTTATATTTTTTTTAAAAAATGCAAAGTATATAGAAATCCAATCCAATCATGTTGCTAATCACTTAAGAAGCTTTATAGATATTAAGAGTAAGATTTTTTATGTGAAGAGTGATGTTGACGTAGCTAAAAATGAATTTTTTTTACCTAAACACTATGATTTCTCAAAAAAAATTAATTTTTTATATGTTGTTGGACCTCATTTTGAATACTTACACAAAAACATAAATGATTTTACATCTACCATGGTAGACCTTAGCAAAAAAGAAATTAATTTTGAAATTAATATTACACTCTCTAATAGGCAGTTAGCTAGCTCTAGGTTTTGGGATTCATCGTTAAACACAAAAACAAATTTTCTTGGCTATATAGACGATCAAGAAAAAATGAAAGAATTATTTTGTGAAAATACAATTCTAATTTCCACTTCCGTTATAGAAACTTTGGGGTTGCATGTAATTGAAGGCATTAAGCATGGCATTATTACCATTGTGCCAGATGAAGAATATGCGAATGTCGTTTATGGAGAGAATGTGTTTAAATATGAGTTATTTAATAAAAAATCCTTAGTAAATATAATAATGAAAATAGTGAAATATAATGGATCCTTAAGAAAAAAGGTTTTATTAATACAAGATGATATTAAGCGAAGCGAAGGCAGAAAATTTGGCAGTATTTTAGATATATTTGATGAGGTTCTAAATGTTTAAAAATAAAGTTTTGTTAATTTCTGGTGGTACTGGATCATTCGGCAATGCTGTATTAAGAAGATTTTTGTCTACGGATGTCAAGGAAATACGAATTTTTTCGAGAGATGAGCTTAAGCAAGATGAAATGAGAAAACGTTATAATGACGATAAGCTCAGATTTTATCTTGGTGATGTGAGAGATAAAAATTCAATCGATGATGCAATGAGAGGCGTTGACTTTGTTTTTCATGCGGCCGCTCTCAAGCAAGTCCCTTCATGTGAGTTCTATCCAATGCAAGCAGTTAAAACTAATGTTATTGGCACTGAAAATTTACTAAACTCTGCTATTAGTGCTGGCGTCAAGAAGGTTATCGCTCTTAGTACAGATAAAGCTGTCTATCCAATCAATGCGATGGGTATAAGCAAGGCCATGATGGAGAGAGTGGTAGCGTCTAAGGGTAGAAATGTTAAAGATACTATGATTGCTTGTACAAGATATGGCAATGTTATGGCAAGTCGTGGTTCTGTTATTCCGTTATTTATTGATCAAGTCAAAAATGGTAAGCCTATTACTATTACAGATCCAAATATGACTCGATTTATGATGAGTCTTGATGATGCAGTAGACCTAGTTTTGTTTGTATTTGAAAATGGAGAGAGTGGTGATATCTTTGTGAGAAAGGCACCTTCTGTAACACTCGGGTTGCTTGCTCATACGATGAGAAAAATACTTGGTGCCCCCAATCATGAAATCAGGATTATTGGAACAAGGCATGGTGAAAAATTGTACGAAACTTTATTAACAAAAGAGGAGATGGTTAAGGCAATTGATATGGAAAAATATTACCGTATTCCTCTAGATATTAGAGATCTTAGCTACTCAAAATTTTTTGAGGAGGGTGAGAAAGTGGTTACTGAGGCGGGTGAATATCATTCACATAATACCCATATATTAAATGAGGATGAGTTAACAAGTTTGTTGTTAGAGCTTAAAGAAATTCAGAATTCTTTGAAGGGGTTTTAAAAAAATGCTAAAGTTAAAGGTAATGACTATTGTCGGGACTAGGCCGGAAATCATCAAACTAAGTCAAGTGATGAAAGAATTAGATCGATATGTAGAACATATAATTGTTCATACTGGTCAAAATTATGATTTTGAATTAAATGAATTATTCTTTGAGCAGTTAGGCATCAGAAAGCCTGATATTTTCTTGGGAGCTTTTAAAGGCACACCATCTGAAACTATTGGAGATATTATTGCAAAGGCTGACAAAACCTTTGTTGAAATACAACCAGATGCTTTATTAATTTATGGCGATACCAATAGTTGCTTAAGCGTAATTCCCGCAAAGAAGAGAAAGATACCAATTTTTCATATGGAAGCAGGCAATCGATGCTTTGACCAAAGAGTGCCAGAAGAGGTTAATAGGAAAATTGTAGATCATTTGAGTGATATTAACCTACCCATTTCAGAGCATGCTAGGAGCTATCTGATTGCAGAAGGCATAAAACCCGAGACTATTATTAAAACTGGCTCACCGATAACAGAAGTCTTAAATGCTAATATGGAAAAGATCAAATCTAGCGATATTTTAGAAAGAGAAGAGCTAAAGCCAAAAGCATTTATTATTATGAGTATTCATAGAGAAGAAAATGTTGATTCGCCTAAAAACTTTAAAGACTTATTAGAATCCATTGAGGAATTAGCGAAAAAATACAAAATGCCAATTATAATTTCAACCCACCCAAGAACAAAAAAGAAATTGGAGGATATTGATTACCAAAACAAAAACCCTTTAATTAGATTCTCAAAACCTTATGGTTTTCATGAATATAATAATCTGCAAATGAATGCATTTTGCGTAGTCTCAGATAGTGGGACTATCACTGAGGAGGCGTCAGTACTTAATTTACCCGCTGTCACAATTCGTCAAGCTCATGAAAGACCAGAAGGAATGGATGAAGCTACAGTAATCATGTCTGGATTGAATAAGGCGAGAGTTATTGATGCAGTTGAAGTTGCAACAACCCAAAATTTACAAGGCATCAGAGTTATAAAGGCCGTTAAAGACTATGAACCCGATAATGTTTCTAAAAAAGTTTTACGAATTATCTTATCTTATGTTGATTATGTAAACAGAACTATTTGGTATAAGGATATCTAGTTTTGAAAAAAAAGGTCTTAATTTTGGGTTCAACAGGAATGCTAGGACATCAAGTTGTTAATTATTTTTTAAAGTTTGATGATTACGATGTAATAGATATTGCTTTTAGATCCAAACTAAGAGAGAAGACTATTTTATTGGATGTGACAGATAAGTCAGCATTTGAAAAGGTTCTTAATGAGATGAGTCCTGATTTTATTGTGAATTGTATAGGTGTATTAATTCATGGAAGCAGTAAAGTAGCAAATGCAATTTATTTAAATGCTTACTTGCCTCACTATTTAAAAAAAATATCAAAAAGTATTGATGCAAAAATAATTCATATTTCGACTGATTGTGTATTTTCTGGTGATAAGGGTCTATATATTGAGTCAGACTTTAAAGACGCGAAAGGAATATATCCGCAAACAAAGATATTAGGAGAAATTATAGATGATTCTAACATCACATTAAGAACATCCATTATTGGCCCAGAATTAAAAAAAAATGGGGAAGGGCTTTTTCACTGGTTCATGAGTCAACAAGGAAATATTTCTGGATTCACTAAGTCGATTTGGTCGGGGGTAACCACAATAGAGCTTGCAAAGTTTATTAAGTGGGCCATCGATAATAGAATTACAGGTTTATATCATGTGACTAATAACTCATATATTAGTAAGTACGAACTTTTAAAGTTATTTCAAAAGTATATAAAAAAAGATATTAATATTAAGTCGGTAAATGGAAAAAGTGTCGATAAGAGTTTTATTGATACCAGGTTGTTAATGAACTACAAAATTCCATCGTATGATCAAATGATTTCTGAACTGATTAGGTTGATTGCTAATAACAAGTCTTTATATTCTCAATACAAGGGTGGGGTTTTTGGTAAAGCATAAAAAGATATTAATTGTTACAGAATGCTTTTATCCTGAAGAGTTTCTGATTAATGACATTGCTCTATCATGGAAAGATAAAGGATACGATGTTGATGTATTAACATTAGTACCAACCTACCCACAGGGAAAAGTTTTTCCAGGGTATAGAAATTACTTCTTTCGAAAAGAAGAATACCAAGATATAAATATATTCAGAGTGCGTGCTGTTCAAGGATATAGGGATAGTGCAATTAAAAAGATATTGAAATATATAAATTTCATGATTTTTGGCAGTATTGCTGCAATTTTTATTGGTAGAAAATATGATTATGTTTTTGGTTTTAATATGAGTGCTTTAATTACTATGTTGCCTGCGATATTTATACGTAAACTATATAAAAAACCTACGACGTTTTGGGTGCAGGATGTTTGGCCTGATAGTGTCTACGCATATGGCTTTAATAAAACTAAAATACTTTCAACTGCCCTTGATATACTCGTCAAATTTATGTACACAAATATTGATTCGATTGCAGTTTCTGGAAAAGGCCTTAAGTCAAAATTAACTCCTTATATTCATAAAGACATGCCAGTCCATTATTTGCCTAATTGGGCAGATAATTTAAATGAAAATCCTAGATCGGTAAATCTTGGAAAATCCAAAGAAGCAACTCATTTTACTTTTGCAGGTAACATCGGCAAAGTGCAAAATCTAGAAAATATTATTAATGCTTTTTCTTTGCTTCCCGGCAAGATTCAAGAAAAATCCCAGCTTAATATTATTGGGGATGGCTCTAATCTTTCTAATTTAATGAAAATTGCTAATAACAATCAAAATATTATTTTTCATGGAAAAAAGCCAAGATCTGATATGGCTGCTTATTATAAAGCAAGTGACTTTTTAATTATTTCTCTCGTTGATGAGTCTATTTTTTCATTAACAGTGCCAGCTAAAACGCAAACTTGTATTGCAGCGAAGAAGCCTATACTTGCTATTATTAATGGTGATACAGCAAGCATTGTTCTGGACAATAATCTTGGGCTATATGTTGATCCATCGAAAGTTGAAGCTATTGCAGCAATGTTTAAAAGGTGTGTTGAAATGAGTCAGTCAGAGATGGAGAATTTTACCAAGAAAAATGATCATGTATTGGCTACAATTTTTAATAAAGAAAAGACGATTGATGCCTTATTAAAACTCCTTATAAGTAAAGATTAGATAAAATTTTATGTTGTATAATTATTCAATTTTAAAAACAATTACAATAAATCCCCTTAAATACATTTTGCACATAACCATATGAAAAAAAATAAAATAGTGGTTGTCGGACTAGGTTATGTGGACTTAAGTCACAGTATTTTATTAGCCCTTAATAATACTGTGACTAAAGTTGATATTAATATTGACAAAGTAAATCTTATTAATAAAATTTTATTTCCACTTGAAGATAAAGATATAGAAAATTATCAAAAAAATGAACCACTAGACCTTAATACAAAAATTCTAGTCCCCAGTATTTATAAAGATTCAGATTTTCCTGTAATAGCAATACCAGCAAACTACACATGAAGATTCTCATTACCGGCATTAACGGTCAGGTGGGACATTCATTAATGAAACAATTATACGAACATGAGCTCGTAGGACTAACCCGCCAAGATTGTGACCTAACTCAGCCTAACCAAATCAAACAGACTATTGATCAACACCAACCCGACCTCATCATTAACCCCGCGGCTTATACTAAAGTAGACCAGGCCGAGGATGAGCCCGAGTTAGCTTTTTTAATTAATCGGGATGCGCCGAAGGTGATGGCAGAAAAAGCACGTCAATACCATATCCCGTTCATTCACTTTTCCACCGATTATGTATTTGACGGCGAGAAAGAAGGAGCTTACAAGGAAGGGGACCAAACGAATCCGCTCGGTATTTATGGTCAATCAAAGTTAGAGGGGGAGGAGGCGATTCAGGCAGTGGGTGGGTTACATTATATCCTCCGTACCAGCTGGGTCTATTCCAATAGGGGACAGAATTTTTATTTGACGATGAGGCGACTGAGTCATGAGCAAGACGAGATCAAGGTCGTTTCCGATCAGATCAGTGTTCCGACGGCGAGTGTATTCATTGCCGAGCAAATAGAAAAAATGATCCCTCAATTAGGTGAAAATAATACTGGTCTTTATCACCTCGTGCCTAAGGAATCTTGCTCATGGTATGACTTTGCAAAACAAATTATTGGTAAGACTAATCATCATTTTAATTTGAAGTATTTACATCCGATCACGAGTCACGCATTTAAAACTAAGGCCCAGCGACCCAGACATAGCCTACTGAATAACCACAAAATTCAACAAGCCTTTATGTTAAAATTTGAGCACTGGCACAATGGGTTGGAGATGGTAATCAATGAAGCGTAAGGGCATTATTTTAGCAGGTGGTTCGGGGACTAGACTGTTCCCTGTCACCAAGACGATTTCTAAACAGTTGCTTCCCGTCTATGACAAGCCCATGATCTACTATCCCTTAACAACACTCATGCTTGGTGGGATTCAAGATATCCTCATCATATCCACCCCAGAAGACCTTCCTCTGTTTGAGGCGCTATTAGGTGACGGATCCCAATGGGGATTAAGATTATGCTATAAAGTCCAACCTAGCCCCGATGGGCTGGCGCAAGCCTTTCACCTTGGTGAGAATTTTATTGGTGATGATCTGTCTACCTTAATATTAGGTGACAATATTTTTTATGGCCATGACCTTGAAATTCTTCTGAGCTCAGCCGGTAAAAGGGAGCATGGCGCAACCATATTTGCTTACCATGTCAATGATCCTGAACGTTACGGGGTTGCAGAATTTAATCCAGATAACAAGGCCCTCTCATTGGAAGAGAAGCCTACGCAACCAAAATCTAATTTTGCCGTGACGGGCCTCTATTTCTATGATCAAAAGGTAGTGCAATTAGCTAGAGATCTTAAGCCATCAAAACGTGGGGAGCTAGAAATCACGGATCTGAATAAAAAATATTTAGAGCAGAATGCCTTGTTTATCGAGATGATGGATCGAGGTTACGCCTGGCTGGACACCGGCACGCATGACAGTCTTCTAGAGGCGGGGCAGTTTATCGCCACCATAGAAAATCGACAGGGCCTTAAAGTTGCCTGCCCAGAAGAGGTGGCTTACCGAAAAGGTTGGATCAGTAAGAAGGACGTTGAGGTGCTAGCCAAACCTTTAATAAAAAATCAATACGGCCAGTATTTATTAAAGTTAATCAACGGCCAGTGAAGGTTACCCCATTAAAAATCTCGGACGTAAAATTGATTGAGCCGGAAGTGTTTGAGGATGAGCGAGGTTTTTTTTACGAATCGTTTAACCAAGAAAGGTTTAATGAAGTGGCAGGAAAAGAGATTATTTTCGTTCAAGACAATCATTCTAAGTCAAAAAAAGACGTATTGCGTGGACTTCATTATCAAGAACCACCATATGCGCAGGGAAAGTTAGTGCGTGTAATAGCCGGTGAGGTATTTGATGTCGCAGTGGATATTCGTCAAGGTTCCGCGACTTATGGTCAGTGGGTAGGCGAAATCTTATCGACTACAAACAAAAAACAATTGTGGATTCCTGAGGGTTTTGCGCACGGTTTTTTAACAATCAGCGATCAATCAGAGGTTTTATATAAATCAACCATGTTTTATTCCAAAAAAAATGAAAAAAATATTTTATGGAATGATCCAACACTTGCAATTAAGTGGCCAACTCTTCATCCACCAAAACTTTCAACAAAAGATTCTTTTGGCATACTATTCTCAGAATTGTGAATAATTTTTGTTTTTTGTAATAAAAAGTTAATTTAAGCAGCGATTAAAGTCTTTAAGCTTACTACTTTATTTGTATAATTTATTAAAAGGTTAGGTATGAGAAAATGGTATGCTATTCATACTAAATACAGAAAAGAGCATATTGCACTTCAAAATTTAATCGCTCAAGGCTATGAAGCACAACTCCCTATTTTTAAGTCAGAAAAAATTACTAGGAATAAAAAAAGCATTGAAGAAGAGCCGCTATTTACCCGCTATCTTTTATAAGGCTGGATGAACAGGGCCCACAAAGCTAGTCCCCGATACGATCTACAATCGGCGTTTCGCATATGGTTAAGATGGATAACGTATATCCGGGTATACCGGAAGAGCTTATGAAATTGATACTTGGTATTGATACATACGATACTATATTAGAGTCAATTGTTTCAGGTGACTTGGTGACAATTAATAAGGGTTCATTTAAAGCGGTGGAGGTTTTATTTAGCGATTCTGTCGGGGATGAGCGGGCGGTATTGCTACTCAATATGTTAGAAAAAACGGTTAAAGGCAAATTTAATTTGTCCGAATTTTCGCTTGCTAAATAAAGGGACTTTTTATCGGTATTTTATTGTCCTTATTGCGCTTATTGAAAAATTAAGCTAATCTTGTTCAAAGTTGAACAATATTTTTTGTTTAGAGATATAAATGCTTTTATAACAATTAGGGTGGTAGCTTGCCTGAAACTAATTTTTTCGATAGGGATGGTTAGCTTTATTAAAAATAAACTACAAGCCAATGAAGACTTTAAGCTCTTGAGGCTTATTGAAAAAAGCCCTCAAGTTTCACAGCGTGAAATCGCAAAAAAAGCGGGTTTAAGTTTAGGTAAGGTCAATTACTGCATTAAATCACTGGGTGAAAAGGGTCTGATTAAGATTAAACGACTCTCAAAGTCTGAGCATAAGATCGGATATATATACCTTTTGACTCCTGAAGGTATTAAGACAAAGTCTTTAATGACGATTGGTTTTCTTGGCCGAAAATTAGAAGAATATGAAGCGCTGCAAGATGAAATAGCGGTACTTAAGCGAGAGCTAGATACTGATAAGTCAAAGGCTAAAAAACTAAACCTAAAATCTGAGAACAGAAGCAAAAAACATGATTGATGCCGAGGTTAATCAATCGTGAGCAATCATTATGCATTAATTCTATGCGGCGGTTCTGGCACTCGTTTATGGCCATTGTCGAGGACATTTCGCCCCAAGCAACTATTGGCACTTAACGGCAAAGAAACATTGCTTCAACAAACGGCAAAGCGCTTATTGGCGCATATACCTGCTGAAAACTTATATACCGTCACGCATGAAGACCATAAGTTTGAAGTAAAAGGGCAGTTGGCTGAGGTGGCTCCAGACGCTTTAACTAATGTCTTAGCTGAGCCTTGCGCTAGAAATACACTACCAGCCATTTCATGGGCAGTTGGTCAAATTGATCAAAAAGACCCTAATGCCATTATTGGGGTATTCGCTTCAGATCACGCCATTGATAATGAAGTGGCTTTTATTGATGCATGGCAGACAGCAGAAACTATTGCCCAACAAGATTATTTAGTACTATTAGGCATTATGCCCGATTCGCCAGCAACCGGTTATGGTTACATTAAACCTAGCAAACAAATTGCAGATGGTAATATGCCAGTTTTTGAAGTGGCGCAATTTATAGAAAAACCAGAACTAGAATTAGCAAAACAATACATAGCAAAAGGCTATTTTTGGAACAGCGGCATATTTGTTTTTAAAGCCAGTGTGTTTATGCAAATGCTCACACAATATCAGCCGGAAATGGCAAGCCAATTAAGCAGTATCAAACCAGAGAATCTTGCTAAAACTTATGCCAGCTTTGCCAATATATCCATAGACTATGGTTTAGCAGAAAAAGCAGAAAAAATTGCAGTAGTGCCCGTTGATATGGCTTGGAGTGATTTAGGTAACTGGGAATCGATATATCAAAAGCAAGCCAAAGATGGAGATAATAACGTGATGCATGGTGATGTCTTTGCACAAGACACAAGCAATAGCCTACTTTGGAGTCAGTCCAGTTTGTTGGCTACTGTGGGTTTAGATAACGTTGTTGTAATTCAAACGGCTGATGCAACATTGGTTTGCGATAAAAGTAGAACAGAAGAAATTAAATCGCTAGTTGCACGTGTAAAAGCACACAAAGTAGAGCTAGCAGAAACACACCTCACCGTACATCGTCCTTGGGGTACTTATAATGTGCTTGAAGAGACTACCAATTTTAAACTCAAATGCATCGTGGTGAATCCAGGTGCAAAGCTCTCTATGCAAATGCACAATCACCGTTCTGAACATTGGGTAGTCGTAGCAGGAGAGGCGACGGTTACCAACAACGGTATCGAATTAACTTTGCAAGAGAATCAATCAACGTATATTCCAAAAAAAAACCATCATCGCTTAGAAAATAAAGGTAATGTACCGCTAACTATAATTGAAGTGCAATGCGGTGAATATGTGGGTGAAGATGATATTATTCGGTTTGACGACCAATATGGTAGGGCAGAAAAATGAAAAAAGTTGCATTAATCACAGGGGTCACAGGGCAAGACGGTGCATACCTGGCTGAATTTTTGTTGAAAAAAGGTTACATTGTTCACGGCATCAAGCGCCGAGCATCTTCTTTTAATACAGATCGTATTGATCATCTATACCAAGATCCGCATTTAGATAATAAAAACTTTATTCTACATTATGGTGATTTAACAGACTCAACCAATCTCATTCGAATCGTTAAAGAGGTTCAGCCAGATGAAATATACAATTTAGCCGCAATGAGCCATGTGGCTGTGAGTTTTGAGTCGCCAGAATATACAGCAGATGTAGACGGCTTAGGTACTTTGCGTATTCTTGAAGCTATTCGTATCTTGGGCTTAGAAAAGAAAACTAAATTTTACCAAGCATCCACCTCTGAGTTATATGGCTTGGTGCAAGAATCACCGCAAACAGAAACAACACCTTTCTATCCACGTAGCCCTTATGCCGCTGCCAAAATGTATGCTTATTGGATTACCGTTAACTATCGTGAAGCTTATGGTATTTATGCCTGCAATGGCATCTTATTTAATCATGAGAGTCCAGTGCGTGGAGAAACATTTGTCACCCGAAAAATAACGCGTGCAATCGCCAGAATCAAGCTAGGTCTTCAAAAGTGTTTATATCTAGGCAATCTAGATGCGCTACGCGACTGGGGTCATGCTAAAGACTATGTAGAGATGCAATGGCTGATGTTACAACAAGAACAAGCTGAAGACTTTGTGATTGCAACTGGAAAACAATACAGCGTTAGAGACTTTGTGAATGCTGCAGCCAAACAGCTCGATATGCAGATTCGTTGGGAAGGTGATGGCGCAAATGAGAAAGGCTATTTGATTAATCCGTCATTGCGAAAAAATGGAGCTGACGAGGCTAAGCAGCAGCTAATTGTTCAAGTAGATGAAAAATACTTTAGACCGACAGAAGTAGAGACGCTGCTTGGCGACCCAAGTAAAGCTAAACAAAAGTTAGGCTGGACACCAAAAATCACATTTGATGAGCTTGTATCTGAAATGGTTCGTGAAGACTATAGGTCAGCACAATGTGATGAGTTGATAAAAAAACATGGTTTTCATACAATGGATTATCACGAATGACCGAGTTTGAAAGTACATATTCAGCAGAGATGGCAGGACGACGAATACTTGTTATTCGATCTTGCAGAGTTATGCTTGATCCAGATCTGGGGGAAATTTATGGCGTTACAACCAAAGCATTAATCCAAGTGGTTAAACGTAATATTGGGCGATTCTACCTGACTTCATGTTTCAACTAAATGCTGACGAAAAACAAGAGATGGTCACAAATTTTGACCATCTCACCAAACTCAAATTTTTTTTTAGCCAACCTTATGCATTTACTGAGCATAGAGCATTAATGCTTGGCAATGTGCTTAAGTCATTGCGAGCAGTTGATGTGAGTCTGATTGTCGTACGTGCTTTTGTTCAGCTTCGTGAGATACTATCTACCCACGAAGAGCTTGCATTTAAGCTTGAGGAATTGGAGCGCAAAACCAGTAGTCACGATCAAGCAATTGCTGGAATTATTCATTCGATTAGAAGCTTAATGAAATCTCCAGCAGAATCATCAAACCCAATAGGGTTTACTGCAAAAATTGGTAAATCAAAGAATGAATAAACAAGCAAAAATATATGTAGCTGGTCATAGAGGGCTCGTGGGGTCTGCTTTGTTGCGCCAACTCAAAGAACAAGGTTATACAAATCTAATTCTGCGAACGCATACAGAATTAGATTTAACCAATCAGGCTGCGGTAGAAAACTTCTTTGCTGAGCAAAAACCAGAGTATGTGTTTTTAGCAGCGGCAAAAGTTGGTGGTATTCATGCCAACAATACTTACCCAGCTGAGTTTATTTATCAAAATTTAGCCATTCAAACCAATGTCATCCATCAATCATATGTTCATGGTATAAAGCGCCTGCTATTTCTAGGCTCAAGTTGTATTTATCCACGAGATTGCCCGCAACCCATCAAAGAAGAATATCTACTTACTGGTCTACTAGAGCCCACAAATCGCCCTTATGCTTTAGCAAAAATCGCGGGTATTGAGATGTGCTGGAGCTATAACCGTCAATATGGCACACAATATTTAGCAGCAATGCCAACAAACCTATATGGTCCTGTTGATAATTATCATGCTGAAAACAGTCATGTAATTCCAGCTTTAATACGTAAGTTTCATGAGGCAAAAGTCAATAAGCAACCAACAGTAACAGTATGGGGAACAGGTAAACCGCTTAGAGAGTTTTTATATAGTGATGATATGGCTGAGGCCTGTCTTCACTTGATGAACCTACCAAATACAATATATAAAAAATTAATAGAGAGGAATAGTCGTGATGAATTGCCACCACTTGTTAATGTTGGTAGCGGTAAAGAGATAACAATAATAAACTTAGCAGATACGATAAAAACTGTTGTTGGATATCTAGGAGAAATTAAATTTGATCCAAACAAGCCTGATGGAACAAAAAGAAAATTGATGGACTCAACTCAACTTAATGATACAGACTGGGTGCCAAAAACAATTTTTTTAGATGGACTAAAGTTAGCATATCAAGCTTTTCTTAAAAGCTAAGGAATAAATTTGAGGTTTAAAGATTTTACATTTTTAGTTGATTAGCTATTTGCAACCAACACAAAGGCTTTCTAATGATGAATTTGAAAAAAGTAACATCTAAAATTGTTTGACTATTTAGTGATTTAGTAATTAAGATATTGATGAGTCTTGTTGTTGGGATAATAATTTATTTGACTAGGGCGATAAAGACAAGATTTGAAGTGTATGTTAGATCTTCTTATTGCTTGCTTCTTTTTTTGTTGTTGAATATCTTGGCAACCTTGTCCGAATATTAAGTAAGAGCTGCCAGATAAGTAAGAGCTGCCAGAAAGCAAAAAAATATTGTATAGTTAATGCTGTTGCAAAACGATATATAGAAAGGATGGTTTTTGATGAAGTAGTTGGCTTCTTAATTCTATAAACCAACCAACTTAACTCATCTGTTTGAAATCAAATGTTACAATAAAACACTATGAAAATTAGCATTGTTATACCTGTATATTGTGAAGAAGAAAATATTCAATCATTATACAAGCGCCTGGAACAGGTTACCTCATCGTTTTCAGAAATAAACTGGGAATATGTTTTCATAAACGACGGAAGCCTCGACAATTCAATTTCAGTTTTAAAGCAGCTTTCTCAAGTTGATAAAAAAGTTAAAGTAATAGACTTTTCCAAAAATTTTGGTAAAGAGGTGGCGTTGACGGCGGGTGTACACTCCGTTTACGCAGACGCCGCAATCTGTATGGACGCAGATTTACAACATCCACCTGAATTGATTCCTAAATTGATCGAAGAGTGGCGCAAAGGTGCTGAAGTGGTTGCAACGATCCGAAAGAGTATTGAGAAGCAACCATTGCTTCGTCGTATCGGTTCTCACGGCTATTATTGGCTGATGAACAAGTTTTCTAGTGTGGAAATGGTTTCTCAGACTACAGATTTTCGTTTGTTAGATAAAAAAGTGATTGAGGAATTTCGAAGGGTGACAGAGCGGGAGCGAATGTTTCGCGGGATAATCGATTGGATGGGGTTCAAAAAGGTTTACGTCAAATTTCACGCAAACGAACGAAAACAAGGAGTGCCGGGCTATTCATACACGAAATTGTGGCATCTCGCTATTAATAGCATTACTTCTTTTTCCTTGTGGCCTCTGCGTTTGACTGGTTATTTAGGTATATTGATCACTATAACAAGTGGCTTACTTCTAATTTGGATGCTTGGTAGCTACTTCCTTTATGATCAGGCTGCTTTCACACCGCTTGCCATTGTAGTAGTTGCAAACACTTTTCTTATGGGTATCGTGCTTATGGCGATTGGTCTGGTGGCTTTGTATGTCGGTGCCATCCATACTGAAGTTATTAACCGGCCAATTTATATCGTGCGTGAAAGGCTGAATTTTGAACAGAAACCTGACCTAAAATGAAAGCTGGAATTGCAAAAACTAACTTGCAGTTATATCACAGATGCGTTCAATTATTCTACAGCAAGTTCGCTCGCGCTAGCGCTTGGTTGTTCTTCGGCGGCCTCGCCGGAGGGATTTTAGGTTATTTCTTTCAAATATTAATGGGGCGAATGCTTAGCCCTAATGAATATGGCCTTTTTAGCGCATTGATGGGGCTCTTTGCTTTACTTGCTGCACCCCTCGGCACTTTGTTAATGGTGGTTTCGCGCAAAGTATCACAATACCGCGCTAAACATGATGACGGAAGCATTACCCACTTCTACTATTGGATCAATATTCGCTCTGCTATCGTTGCAGCGCTTATTTTTGGCGCTTTTCTTCTCTTTGCACCGCAAATTCAGTTATATCTCAAAGCTCCAAGTATTATGCCGGTTTATCTTCTAGGTGTTCTGCTGTTTATGTCCTTTATGCCGATAATCAACAATGCTTTTCTGCAAGGCGTGCAAAGCTTTTTGTGGCTATCTGCTTCGGGTTCATTGTGGGTCTTGCTAAAGATCATATTTTCATTTGCTCTTGTCTTTCTAGGTTTTGGTGTGTCTGGTGTGCTTGGAGGCACAATCTTGGCCGCTATATTTGGCTGGATTATCTCTTATTATGCTTTATACCACCAGTTGGGGGTTGGACGAGATAAGTCTTTCCGTACGCAACATTTAACCTTCAAACCCGCGCTGCCAGTATTGTTCGCCAATGTTGCTTTTGCGGGTATGACACAGCTCGATATAGTGCTCGTGAACTATTATTTCTCAGCGCAAGATACTGGATACTATGCGGCGGCATCAATATTAGGAAAGGCGGTTATGTATTTGTCAGGTAGTATTGCTGTGGCGCTTTTTCCCATGGTGGCAGAGCGCCATGCTCGTAGTGAGAGCAGTTTACATTTGTTATTTCAGGCGGTTGGCTTGACCACTATATTGAGCGGTATAGGCGCTATTTTCTATTTTCTGTTTGGAGAGGCAATAATCGTATTGTTTTACGGGGAAGAATATCGTAGTGCAGGGATAATACTAAAATTTTATGGTTTTGCAATTTTACCTATGGCACTCGTTATGGTGGTCGAGCACTTTTTGATTGCTAAGGAGCGTGTACTTTTTTCGTATTTGTTTATTTTAATTCTACCGTTACAGTTGATAGCAGTTTATTTTTATCATAGCACTCTATTAACAATCGTTACAGTGGTGGGGGCGTGTAGTTTGTTGGTAGCGCTTTTAGGCTTTGCGTTATTGTTCCGTACACGATAAATATAAAAATTCAGATACAGATGTTACTTTTTTCTTTGCTGAATAATAAATTGATGAAGACATTTTTAAGCAATATGTATAATCAAGTAATGGATCTAAATAAATCAAATATGTTAATTTTTATAAATGTAAATCTAAATCTAAATGCTAAGATGCATGACCTTGGATGTGACAATGGGGAGTGGTCTTGTTCTTTGGGAGAAAAATCAGACTCTAAACATTTTTTTGTCCTTTACTGTGCCTAACTTTATTGAATTGAGTAAAATTTAAATGAACTCAGCAAAATCTTTTATGGAAAAAAAACCGACCATAACGGTTTTGTTGACGGTGTATAATGCTGAAAATTATGTCGGCATTGCGATAGAGAGTATCTTAAAACAGTCCTTTACAGACTTTGAATTAATTGCGGTTGATGATTGTTCAACTGACAAAAGTTGGGATATTGTTCAGCAATATATGAAGCAAGATAGCAGAGTAATTGCGAAGAGAAACGAAGTTAATTTAGGAGGCTGTAAAACCCTTAATGTGGGTTTGAAACTGGCGAAGGGTAAGTACATTGCTCGATTAGATAATGACGACTGGTCTTATCCTAATAGATTAGAGAAACAATTTGACTTTTTGGAGGCTCATCCAGATGTTGGTATTGTTGGTGGTGTTATGGAAATAATGAATCAACATGGGGAGGTCACTGGTAAAAGAAAATATAATATCTCTGATCAGGAAATTAGAAATAAAATTTTTTTTTATAGTCCGTTTTCTCATCCTTTAGTTATGATTCGAAAATCTATTTTAGATAAAGTTGGGTCTTACGATCCTGCATATGCGCCAGCAGATGATTATGAACTTTATTTCAGAATTGGCAATGAATCACAATTCGCTAATCTACCTGATGTAATTATGCGCTATAGAGTAATACCTAGTTCAATAACATTCATGCAAACTAAGAAGATGGAATTGGCTACCATAAATGTGCGTAACCAATACAGTAAAAATCCTAATTATAATTTTACCCTTGTCGATAAAATTTATAACACATTCCAATTTTTTTCTATATATATTGTTCCTTCAAGATTAAAAATATATTTATTTAACTTGTTAAGAAATAATTAGGAAATATCATGAACGATAAAAAAGTTATTTTAATTACAGGGGGTGCATCTGGATTAGGTGAAATAATTGCTAAGCGTTTTGTATCAAAGGGGCATATTGTTTATTGTACTTCCCGTAATATTAAATCGTTAAAAGTAGATGGCGTTAATTTTATAGAATTAGATATTACTTCTGATTTCAGATGCCAAGATGTGATCTCTAAAATTATTGAGAATGAAAAGCGTATTGATGTAATTGTTAACAATGCTGGTATAACATTATCTGGTCCTACACTTGATTTTTCAGTTGATGATTTTAAAAAAATATTAGACACCAACGTTGTTGGTTCATTTCGTTTGATAAAGGCGTTATGTTTGCATACACCTAAGCCAGGGTTGGTGGTTAATATTACATCCCTTAATGGTTTTTTATCATTTCCGAATTTCGGTTTATATAGTGCTTCTAAATTTTCGATGGAAGCTTTGGGGTTAGCGCTCCGATATGAATTGGCGCCCACGACGAAAGTGGTGAATGTTGCGATTGGGGCCTTAATTTCAGAATTATCAAAAAAAATGGCGCACAAGCCAGCAAGAGAAAAAAGTTTACTTCTTAAATGGCTTTTGCCTCTCACAGATCCAGTCAATGTTTCTATAGTGCTTGATAAATTAATTAATGCTCCGTCTGTGCCGGCTAGAGTTTTAATTGGTAGAGATGCACATATCGTTAATATATTGCAAAAAATGGTGCCTTCTTATTTTTTTGATAAAATAATATTTTATATTTGGAATAAAAAATAATTACAGCGATCATTTATTTGAAATTTTATTTTTTAGTCCCGTTTAAATTATAAAATAGCTTTCTCAACTTATGGAGTAATTGATCAGTTCTATGAAAGTCCTATATCACATACCTTCGCTTGATTCGATCTATGCGCAGCGAACCATATATCACGGATTCAAAAATGCGTTCATTGATCTTGGGCATGAATTTCTACCATTCACGGCAGATGACAATTTGGTAGATATACTTGAGAGTTATCGCCCCGATTTATTTATTACGGCAAGCCACTCTTATTATAGGAAATATATAGATTTTGATTTGTTGCGACGATACAGAAGTGAAGGGTTATTTGTTCTTGTGAAAATAGACTTTTGGGATTCGCCGATATCAGCAATTAGAATTAATGAGGCTCGCTCATTGAAAGACGATACAAAACTACTCGACTTGATATCAAGCGGCGACATGGGGGATGCTTTCTTCCATACGCTAGAGCAGGATGACCCGAGAATGGATGGCTTTAAAGAAACAACTGGACATAAATACCACACCATACCTCTCGCTGCAGATAAAATCCTGTTGAAGCCTATTTATGATTCACGATTTAAAGCCGATATCTCACACGTTGGGACTGCGTTACCGGAAAAACGTGAATTTTTTAAAGATAATGTTTTTCCATTTGGCCATAAACACAATCTACGTATTTACGGCCAAGACTGGACACATCGTGATCGCGCACTCGGTTGGATTCAAAGGGGAGGGCAATATTTTAATGTTAAACTATTAGCTCAAATACGTAAACCGAAATTGGCACTTGAAGACGAAGCAAGGATTTATGCATCATCGGTCGTTTCCATAAACGTGCACGAAGAGTATCAACGTGATTATGGTGGGGATTGCAATGAACGTACTTTTAAAATTCCTTTATGTGGAGGCTTTGAGGTGGTCGATAATGTGGCTTGCATAAAACGGTATTTTGTAAGCGGTAAGGAACTTATAATCGCCGAAAATTCAGAAGAATGGGTAGAAATGGTTCAATATTATTTAAAGCATCCTGAGAAGCGCGAACTGATTATTGAGGCAGGAAGGCTTCGAGTCTTAAGTGACCATACCTACCATAATCGCGCAGATCAAATGATTACAATTAAAAAAGGGAGGATTTCTTGAAGCCTATAATTATCAATCTCGGCTGTGGTAAAACTCGTATTCCAGATAGTATTGGTGTCGATTGTGAAGAAATATCAGGTTCAGTTGATATTGTGCATGACTTGAATGCTTCGCCATACCCATTTAGTGATAATTTTGCCGATGAAATTCATTTTTATCATGTTCTGGAGCACCTCGATAATCCCGTTGCCAAGCTGGAAGAAATACATCGAATACTTAAACCCGACGGAGTTTTATATATGCGTGTGCCGCATTTTTCAAGTAATGGTGCATTTACTGATATTACGCATAAACGCCCATTTTCTCTCTATAGTTTTGATGTGTTTGAGGAGGGTAATTATCATGCGTATTACTCCAAAGTTCGATTTAATATATTACATAAAGAATTGAAATATTTTGGTTTATATCCAAATGATGGTGTATATGAAAAATATATCCATGGTAATCAGTGCCCTATGTTTGCAAAACCTTTTGTTTTGTTAATTAATGGGCTGATGAGATTCTCGCCTATGTTTTTTGAAAGAGTTTGGTGTTACTGGGTGGGTGGAGCCTGCGAAGTTGTAATTACAATGAAAAAGGAATGAAGAATATATGAAAAATAGAAAGCCTCAAATCATAAAAAATCAGAAAGAATTTTTTAATGAGAATGCCACTCATGAAAAGCCGATATTATCATCCTCTTTTTTCTTAGAGTATGTCAATAAGGAGCAAGTAGATGGATTCAGATGGCTTGGTGATTCAAAGAGCATTCTTGATTATGGGTGTGGCACGGGGACCACCATAGAAGCCTTTTCCAAAGTAAATACATTTGATACGTACACTTTTACAGGTGTCGATATTGCAGAAATGGCGATAAAGAAAGTAAAATTAAATTTTCCTAATGATATTTTTTTTCATATTGAGAATAATAAAATCCCTTTACTATCAGATGACAGTGTTGATGGTGCTTACCTCTTGCATGTCCTCCATCATTCTTATGAACACCAAGAAATTTTTCAGGTAATTCATGAAAAATTAAAAAAAGGTGGTAAGTTTCTTCTAAATGACCTTTCTTCAAACAATCCCTTTGTGAAATTGTCACGATCAATTTTTTTGTTTTTACCGTCATTTATTAAACAAAGGTTTGCTGACGATCTTGTTGTTGATGGTGGTATTCCGGATAAGTATAAGGTGAATTCCGATGAAGTTGTATCCAAACTTCGCGAGGTTGGTTTTACAGTCGTGGAGATTGGCTATGGGCATCTTTTTTTGTTTTTGTTTGCTTGGTTTGATCGTTTTATTCCGCTTTCCAATTACAGAGTAATTAGAGTGATATATTCAGCCCTTTGGCATTTTGAACAGACATTGCTGAAGTATAGTTTTTTTCAAAAATACGCTGAAGTCTTTTATATTAAGTGTAAAAAATGACAAATATAAGTACAAAAAATAACATTACCAATACAGATTACAGCACTTCATTTAATCGTTTTGTCTATGACGCAATTCCGGCCAATTCTCATTGCTTGGATGTAGGGTGTTCGACTGGAAACTTGGGAAGTGCATTGCATGTAGAGAAAAACTGCACAATTGACGGAATTGAGCTCAATCGGAGTGCTGCAAAAATAGCAAGGAGTCGTGGTTATGGAGAGGTTTTCGAAATAGATCTAAATTATAAACAAACCTCCTCTGCCTTATTATCTGAGATGAAAAAATATGATGTTATAACCTGTTCTGATGTATTGGAACACCTAATCTCTCCTGAGCAGGCACTTATTCAGCTAGGTAAGTTTTTGCGGCCAGGAGGGATTTTTGTGATTTCATTACCGAATGTAGCATTCGTATTAAATCGTCTGCACTTACTCTTTGGAAATTGGGAATACAGAGAATATGGAATTCTCGATCGCACCCATTTGCGTTTTTATACAATGAATTCTGGGTGCCAAATGATTGCATCAACTGGAGTGCAAATTGCTTTAGTAAAACCTTATAATCAGTTCGGAATATTGAACCACATAAGTCCATTGGACAAGTGGTTCCCAACTCTATTAGCTTATCAATTTCTCGTCGTTGCTAAGCAAGTTGAGGGTTAAGCATATCAAATGAAACAAAAATTATTAACTGTTGCTATTCCCGCCTACAATCGACCAGAAACAATAAAGCATACACTGGAAATTCTTAAGGGTGAAAATTCAGATTTGTTTACAGTACTTGTGTCGGACGATAGCTCGACAAGTGCGGTTGAGAAAGTGGTAAAATATTATAAAGAGACCATGCCAAACTTGTGCTATAAAAAGAATCTCGTCAATCTCGGATATAGTGCAAATGTTGCACAACTTTATGATCTCGCTGATACTCGATATATCTGGTTTTTATGCGATGATGATGCCGTTAATCAAGGGGCGGTTACTGAAATCTTGTTCGCCCTCAAAAAATATGAACCAGTGGTTGCGATTTTTAACTGCACATGGGATGACTCCTTCGGTAGGAGGTTGACGGCAGGCGTCAATTCAGACATTGTCTATTCTGATATTAATGTATTTGATAATTATAACGTTCTTATGCGAATGACATTTCTTTCAATTCTAGTAGTAGAGAAAAGTATTGCTTTGAAATGCATCACCAATAACCCTGCATATAAAGATAATATTTTTATACAATTAACACTTGGCTTGAGTCTTTTAAGTAATAGGTTCAAATTATGTGAAATATCGTCAGATATACTGCATAGAAATGTTGGCTTCAGGTATGGCGAATTTATCAAGTTCGTTTTAGTTGATCACCTCAAAGCCGTGCACTTTCTTCCTCATAAATTTGACAATCAGAAGTTCATTAGTTGGTCTATTAGGCATTTACCCTTGGCCTTTAAGCTATATTTAACTCAAAAAATTGGCCTTTTTACTTATAAAGGTAAACCATCAAAAGAAACCTTGAAAACGGCCAATCTCTACTATGGCCGCTATATGATAATTAATTCATTTTTAAGGTCGTTAAGTTTAGCGACGCCAACTTTTCTAATTAAGGGGCTTTATTTACTAAAGTTAATTCAAGTCCATGGAAGCGTAAAAAAAGGGCTGAGTGTTTATAGACGACTGGTTAATAGAGCAATTACTACTGATAACAGAAAAACTGGCTTTACATCATACCGTTAGTAAGTAGGACTTATGTAGGTTTATCACGCAGACATTTCTCCTCTTAGGTGCGATAATACTTTTTTTTAATAATAATATAGCGCATTTACTTTTTATTTCCACGAACTTTTAAAGTAATTTAAATGCGTCAAGGCCCAGCTTAAATATGAAAACTATATGTATGCGCCCTTTTATTGTGTTTGCCCTATTGGCAGCGTTAATGAATGCAATCTTCTTTTTTGGTTTGGACGCAGAAGAAATTATATTCAGTGGCGACCAGTTTTTTCGTTTTAATGCGCACGAAGCATTTACCAAATCCTTTTTTTTGCGTAAATCAAGTGACCTTGGGGTATTAAATGGCTGGCAATTCGCAACTGAATTCTGGGATGCAATTTACTACCAAGTGGTATATTTTTTCGGGATTTCGCCTAAATTAGCAGAAATTTTTCTTTTTTATCTAGTTCTTTTTTTGTCGATGTTATTCTCATACCTTGGTTTCAATAGGTTGGCTAAGCATTTTGGAATCAAGTCAGATTCTCTAATCGTATATCTTGTTGTTATTTGGTATTGCTTTAATCCCTACACGCTTGCGCTCTGGCATGGTGGCGTATATAACTTGGGGTCATGCTTGACTTATTCATTAGCTCCGCTAATTTTTTTTCAATTTAACAAAGCTATTTTTTCTGCCACAAATAAGATACAAATTCTTATTTGTTCATTACTAATTGCCATTGCATCATTTACGTTTTGGTTGATGGCGCCCCTTGTGTTCTTTCTTATTCTTTATTTTATTTTCAGAATTGTATTACAATTTAAATTATGGCGAATAGCTCTTGCAAACATTACTTATTTTCTTCTGTTTTATGTTCCGTTAGTCAGCTTTATTTTATTTGGTATTTTGCATGAGTTTTTCAATAATACAGGAGATAATAACGCAAATTTTTCCCCAGTATTTGGTAATCTTCAAGGTGGGATTTGGTATCAGTTAGGGATGATATTTTCTTGGGGGATTTACACTGTCTGGGAAAAAAGATCACTGTATCCATTTGGAGATTATTTCTTTTCCGAACCCTATATAACAGGAATCGTTCTTTTATATGTCATTGTCGTTTTTGGATTGTTATTCTATTTCACTAAATCTAGACAAGAAATAAATGTTGGCAATACTGATAGTTTAGTTACTCAAATTCAAACATACTTTAAACGAGGATTGTCTTACTTTATTAGGGACATCGAAGCTATAGAGCCAAATGCAAACAGCCTATCATTAAAGCATACAATCATTACTCTGTGCGCCATCTTCTTTTGCTCTGTGTTCTTGGCCAAGGGAGCCCAAGACCCATGGGGACATATATTTCTTTGGATTTATAATAACGTACCTTTCTTCACTGTATTCAGAACACCGGATATTCGATTTGGATTCATTATCATACTTTCCCTAGCACTTCTACTGCTCTTTGTTTCTCAATACTACCGCCGAATCATTCTCATTTTAGGAATAATCTCATTCACAGTATTGCAATCATGGCCTCTTTTTTCCGGAATTGCAGTAAAAGGTAGCAATGTAGACGATCGTTATTATGATCGAATTCTCCAGATACCGGAGAACTACAAAAATATTTCCTCATTTATTAATCAGCATACAACGGCAAATGCATATGTTCTGACTGTACCGTCGATTGCATACGGGCGTTATATTTTACCGAATGATGACCATCTTATTGGCCAAGATCTACTTCCAAAGCTAATTGATGCTCCGTTTCTATATGTTTCATCATCAGACGCAATGTCTAAAAAAACCTATGATCTTCTCAATGATATTATTAGTAATGAGCAATATGAAAGACTTCAGGATTTCCCAATCAAATATGTTTTATTGCGCAATGACATCTGTCCTGCTTGCCAGCAAGCATCAATTATGAAATTAGGTAAAGTGGCCGATTTGGTATATGAAGATTCTACATTTTTTCTTTATCAGATGAAGAGTTATCGTCCTATAGTTGATTCTCCCAATATTAATTATGAGAAGGTGAGCCCAGTAAAATATCGTGTTACTTTTAGTAATGTAAGCAAACCTAATGATTTATATTTTCTGCAAAATTTTAATAAAAATTGGAAGTTGTTTTCAAGTGCCAATCAAGTCATAGATTGTAATTATTTGAAAAAAACTAAACTAGAAACAAAAAGTTGTGATGATAACAAAATGACATTACTTCAACTTGAAGATTGGAAATACTTATGGAAGTCTCCTCTTTTTGATTCCTCCCATCAGGCTAAATTAGGTTATGCCAATGGATGGGTTATATCTCCGGATGTAATTAAATCTAAAGTTTCAAATTCAGATTACACAATAAATAATGATGGTTCGTTAAATTTCACGCTCACTATCTATTTTCAACCACAAATTTGGTATCTTTTATTTGGTTTATTAGTTATTGTATCATTAACTATTTCTTTATGTGTTCTGCTGTTGAGCTACTTCAATTACAAATTTTTAAAGCGATCAAGATGATGCCAATAATAGTTATTATTGATTATCATAAACCAAATATTATTTCTTAGAAGACAGGATTTTGAACTCAAATAAATATATTAGAAAAGGTTTTTGATATGAAAAAAGAGGATATTTCGAAAAATAGTGTTGGCGTTACTAATGTATTTCGCTCTTTTGCCCTTTACATGAATGCACTGTTTCCCTTTTTGCTACCTTTAAAGAATTATATTAACGGTCGAGTATTTCGAGGAATAATTATGTACTTCAAAGATTATGCTTCATACGTTGAACAGGATCGAAAGATACAAAGTGGCTTTGCGATTAAATGGCGTAATAATTTTCCAATTTTGACTGAGCGTTATGAAGCAGCAGGGAGTGTTCCTCGGCATTATTTTTGGCAGGATCTTTGGGCCGCGAAAAAAGTTTATAAATCTAAAGTGCCACGTCATTATGACGTAGGAAGTCGTTTAGACGGCTTCATAGCTCATTGCTTGCCCTTTTGCGATGTAGTGATGCTTGACATCCGACCCCTTCAGGAAAAAATCAAAAACTTATCTTTTATACAAGTAAATTGTACTGATATGTCCACTATTCTGAGTGATTCATTGGAATCTTTCTCGTCACTCCATGCGGTGGAGCACTTTGGTTTGGGTCGATATGGTGATCCAATAGACCCAATTGGTTATAAGAAAGCCATAATGGAAATACAGCGTGTTGTTAAGCCCAAGGGGGATATTTATTTCAGTGTGCCTGTTGGGGTTGAACGATTAGAATTTAACGCCCATAGAATTTTTTATCCTCAAACAGTTTTGGCATTATTTAATCAGTGTGATATCTTGGATTTCAGTGTTGTTGATGATGAAAATATATTTCATGAGAAAGTTGATCCCAGCCACTTTACTGAACTTAAGTATGGCTGTGGATTATTTCATTTCCAAAAGCGTTCAATCTTAAAAACAGTGGATTCAAGTCCAAGAAAAACATAAAATATTAACATTTTTTTATTCTTGGGAAAAATTACTAAAGTTAGATCTGTCATATTGAAGCGGATACCTCGCGTGAAAAAAGTGATATCCTAAATCTTAAAAATGATGAGAAAATAAATTATGAAATCAATTCAAAAACTTTTTCAGGAAAGCTTCGTTAAAGTTATCTATAAGTGGCATCATTATTTACCAATTTATGAAAGTTTATTCAAAAAATATTCAGGTAAAAAGATAAAGTTATTAGAGATAGGTGTTCTTAGAAGGGGTTCATTAAAGCTTTGGAAAAAATACTTTGGGGTAGATGCTCAAATTTATGGAATTGATATAGATCCCACTGCTAAACAGTATGAAACTGATGGGGCTCATACTAATTTTATGGTTATGACTTCATTGGAGGCCCTTTATCCATCAACGCGACATTTATATATTGTTGAAGATACGCATGCACTTTATTGGTGGTGGGGATTATATAGCTTTCTCAAAGACATTAAGTATGCGTCTTCTGGTAAGAATTCAATATCTGAAGCGTATCTGCGAGTAGCGAAAGTTTTGATGTGTGCCGTCACCAGAAATCTAAGCTTCATGAAGTTTGTTATGCGAAAACAGAATGCGTTAACAACTGATTTGCACGGCTTTATCGGCGAGTCAGGATTAGATAATGGTCAAAATAAAGCCAAGGTTAGCCCCTTTGTTTTAATGATAACTGGAATTAGGGTTTACGACTCATTAGTGGTATCTGAAAAAGAGCAGCAGCCCTCTCGCGTTGTTGAATTCAGGTGATTCATGACCTCTTATTTCAATAACTTAAGAACCAATATGAAAAGTATAGCTTGATGATCTCCTATTTTTCTGTCCATAGTAGCGCTCTCCTATGAAATCATATTCTAAATTATTGGAGTGGCGTTATTCTTTCTTGCTATTGATGTTTGCGGTGACATTAGCCCCAGTATTTTTTTACGGTATCCCGTCTGAATCATTTTTATATATTCATGATGAGTATTTACCTCTGTCTGGTTATGAGATTCGAGATCAATTTTACGTTCATAACTTTTTAGATTTTGGAAGCTCAACTACAATTCCTTTAATAGTTACATTTTTTGATCGCGTTTATTATGCGCTTATCTATACCGTTGGATTGAATCTTCAAGATAGCCAGTTTCTTTCATACTCTTTGAAATTACTTATTATTTTGCTGCTGCCATATTTTGGATTTTTACGGCTAAGCAGGCTTTATGTTAGCAATCCAAATGAATTTATTATTTTTGCGGTTAGCCTATGGTATAGCTTTAACACATATGCTCTAATTTACTGGCATGGCAATGGATTTAGTTTGACCCTTCTCATTTGTTATGCATTAGCACCATTAACACTTTATTTGTGGGAAGTGACGCTTTTTCCAGAACCGAAAGTCAAACCTCGTAATATCAAAAATCAAATAGGTTATTTTGTATTAGCATTATTGCTATTCCTCATGTCATTTGCCCTCTATCTTTTTGCTCCATTTATTATGCTTCTTGCATTGTACACAGTGATTCGCATGTTTCTGGGTGAGGGGGATTTTATTCAAATTATAAAGCGTTTATCGTTATTATGTGTTGTGTGTATACCTCTTTTTGCTATACATCTGATGGTGCTTTATGAAATGTTTTTTTTGGCAATAGATACAAAGGGTACTTCTACCAGTGCAACGTATGGAAACATTCAAGGAGGAATGCTTTATATGTCACTGATGTGGTTCACTTGGCCAATGTACACAGATTGGTCGCCAAGGAATATTTACACTTTCATTGATTATTTCCGTACTCCTGTTTCCCTTTTAGCTCCATTTATTATTTATGGCATAATTATTACAGGCATCATCTGTTCACGTAACAACATCCGAATTATTATATTTTTTGTATTGTTTTTGATTTTTTGGTTTTTTGCAAAAGGGCCACAGGAACCATTAGGAGGAATATATTTATTTATGTTGGAGTACCTACCAGGCTTTAATGTATTTCGTTCACCTGATAGTAAATTTGGTTTTTCAATCGTGTTGACCATTGCCGCCCTTCTAATATTAGCTGGAGGGGCAATTAAGCCTCGACATTCTAAATATGTTGGGGCACTCGTATTGTCTGTGGCGATTATTCAGAGCTGGCCTTTGTTGACAGGTGTCGCCATTCAAGGGGAAAATACAGAGGACAGCTTTGACAGAGTGATACATATACCCATGGAATATCGTGAACTTGCTGATTATATGAATGAAGGTGAACGTGCCTGGGGATATGTAATGACATCTCCCTCTGTTGAGTTCGGTACATACCGATTAGGCCAAGGTGATGAACATGCAGGTCAAGATTTACTGTCAAAAATAATTCAACTGCCATTTGTTTATGCGTCTGACTCGTCTGGTATGGGTAGAGCAGCATATGAAAAATTTATGGGTGCTCTTAAAAAGGGGAATTTCGATGAACTGAGTCAGCTTTCCATTCGGTATTACATATTTCGTAATGATGTGAAAGCAGATGATTCCGGATTATTAATGCGTGTTTATGCCAAGAGAGAGCTGTTGCTTAAGTTTGAAAACAGTTTTTTTACAGTTTATGAAGATAGGGATGCATTACCTCTAGTTGATGCAAAAAATATTTCATTTAAAATAGAAAATCCATCTAAAATAAAAATTAAGATACTTGCTCATGAACAAACCGATGAGCTCTTATTGCACCAAAACCTTCATCCAGGTTGGCGTCTTTATATTGACACGAGCATAATGTTGTTAGGCGAGACTCGCAGTGCCATTGGAGGGTGGATTGAAAATATAGCGTATGTATGGAAACAGCCAGTTTCAAAGGTTAAGACAAGTGGTCGTCGTGGTTACGTTAACGAATGGAATATCTCAGAGCTGAACATTCAATCAGAAACGAATGATAATTCTAATCAATTGTCATCGGGCGAATCTCTTACGCTTACCCTATTTCATTGGTCCCAGGCGTTATTTTATCTATTGGCGGCGATATCTGCTTTTTTTGCAAGTGCCTATCTCGCGGTTATCTGTGTCATAATTATTATCTCTAGGAAAGTCTCCCAAGACAAGCAAGTAAATGAGTAAAATTTGTATAGGTGGTGGAGAGAACCGTTATAATAATTTTTTCGTCTGGAGAGATTATGAATGATAAACAACTAGCAGTATTGGTATTGTCTTGCGACAAATATGCTGATATGTGGAGACCCTTTTTACTGCAGTTCCGGCGATTTTTTCCTGCGGAAAATTACACCTTGTATTTTGGAAGTAATCTGGTGCAATGTACGGAGCCCGATGTTATCCCTATTTTGTCAGGGAGCGATTCAGACTGGTCGACAAGTCTAAAGAGAATTTTGGCTCAGATAAAAGAGCCAAAACTTTTTGTGATCCTTGAGGATTTATTTCTAGAAACTCCTATTGATACAATAGGGTTTCAGGCAGCTCTATCATGCTTGACAGAGAAAAATGCATTGCATATTAAATACTGGGCGATTCCTATGCATTTAGAGGTTACTGAAAATCTAAAAATCGGTTTATATCCCAAAGGGGCTCCTTATCGGGCTACGGTTTGCGGTTTTTGGGATCGAGAATATTTGATGAGCTTACTTATAGAAGGAGAGAATCCTTGGAATTTTGAAATTCTTGGCTCCTACCGCACGTCCTATTCCGATAGGTTTTATGGCTTAACGCAACCCCTATGCGAATATCGTAATATGATTGAGAAGGGCTGTTGGATTCCCCAATCATTAGAGTGGGCGAGAGAAAATGGAATTGAATTAGCCCTCGATAAGAGACCCCTGTTAACCGGAGGTAACAAGCTTATTAGTAACTTAAAAATGTTTTACTTCGGTTTGATGAGAAGGTTGCCATGGCATTGGCGTGTTTCATTGATGAATAAACTTCGTCGCATTTTAATTTCATATTGAGTGTTAATTAAAGCTATATTTTAGCAAATAAAAAGATGCTCCTTTTATACTTGACGGCAAACAAACCTATCCATTCTATTTTCTAATAAGCATGGTAGAGTAAAAAGACTTAAATCTCAAATTTAAGATATTATGGGAAACAGAAATCGGCTACCCTTATCCCAGTTCTGTTTGGATGTTTGCTTGATCAAGGCAAGATCGTCTAAGCCAATACTCTTGCAACGTTTTACCAAATATTACCAAACTGTTATTATTTCTCTACAATAATTTTCGTATTCACACGGTTCAATTCCGTACGATGGTCTTACATGTGGTGGTAACGCTTTATGTTCAAGGTTGCTAACGGGACTCTCCAAAAAGGAATGTAACTCATTGCCATAAATACTTTGTAACTTTTTATACACAGCCTCAGCAGCAATTTTCATTCCTTCATGATTCCAATGCGAATCGTCTCTCCAAAATGTATATGTGTCTTTTTCAAGGAGATTCTTGGAGCTATCGATCAAGATTGGCGATAAATTCAAAACAGGAACATCAATTTCAGAAGCTAGCTTTTCTAAATACTCCCAATTTTTATTTGGAAGAACGGTATTTGCGGTTTTCTCTGAAATCAGGTTGTAATATACCCGAAATTTCGAAGGAATAAAGACAAAAAGGGCTGTAGCTTCCCTTAAATTGGCAAAATTTTGTTCAATGTTGCTACTAAAATTACAGCTTTCATTTTGAATTGTATTTTTTATATATCTACTGTGGAATGCAACATATTTTCCTCCAATTTGCGCGAACTCTACTAACTCGTCTGAATTGGTATAGTAATCTAACGAGTAATCTAACGAGTAATCTAACGAGTAATCTAATGCTTTGGCTTGTTTTGACTCGGAAAGAAGATGAATAGCTTTACGAGTTAAAGAAAAGAGAAACCTATATGATTCAAGACTATGAATTTTGTACATAATTTTAGAATAAAATGGTTCTTTCGCTGGTTCTTTCGCTGGTTCTTTCGCTGGTTCTTTCGCGAAATTCTTTCGCTTGTTCTTTATCTTTGGCTTAACGCAATCCTTAAAATCATTGCCTTCGAAAAAAAAGTAAACCACTTTGTATTTGGAGCCAATTTCTCTAGCTAAACGTAAATGAATAAGTAAATATTGATAAGGAGATGAGGGGATTGATGCATTGTAAGTAGGGATAGAATAGTCTTTTGTAAGAATTTCAGATACCAAATTTTCTTGAGAGTTACCGTTACCAACAACAAAAGAATCACCTATTAAAACCAGCGATTCGGCGTCATAATTATGATGATTCCGAAAACCGAGTGAATCGGTAAAAAAATCTACTCTTCTAGGCTCAATAACCGATTTTGCGATCTCGGATTGGACTGTCATACTATATAAATCGCCATGCGGTACTTTGAAATTGACGTCTTTTACGTTAGCTTGGTATCTAAGATCAGATTTCCCATATTTTTCATTAGGCCGAAAATATGTAGGATTAGCTTCATAAGATGCAAGTACAGCAAGTACAATTTCTATAGTTATTATTACCAGAAAAAAAGAAAAAGTAATTAAGAGCAAGGACCAGTGATCGCTATATTTTAAAGTAAAAAATGTGATAAGCAAGACACTCAACAAGCTAAAAAGCGATGGTAGTGATAAAATTAATAAAATAAGAAATAATGCAATAATGGAAATTATCACAATCCAATTTTTTAATTTAAAACTTGGAAGCATTTGATTTTTTAATTTGGTATAGTGGACAAGCATTGTACATATAAAAAATGTTATGAATAAAACATTTTTTAATAATTAATAAGGTCCTAAAGTATAAAATCTAAATCTTACAAAATTTCTGTCACCATATTGGTCATATTTTCGTGTGTTTTATCACTTGCTTTTGCAGAGGTAATACTTAGGGCAATATATGACTTACCAAATCCTATTGCGAAATATTATACAGTTGAAGCCGCCAAACTCGCTAAAACCATAAAAATCCAGCAATTCGAGTTTGAAACTCAGCATAGCTACAATGAACAAGGCTTCAGAGATAAGCCTATTAGTTCTGAGAAAGTAATGGGTGTTGATCGAATTTTGTTTGTTGGTGATAGCTTTACTGAAGGAAAAGGAGTTTCAGAAGATTCTCGGTTTTCTAATCGATTGATTGAGGATCTTGGAATTGATTATGAAGGCGTGAATGTCGGACAGCTAGCAACAAACCCAGATGTTTACCTCGATAACATTAAAAGATTCGGGGTTGCCTTAGACCCGGATTTAATTGTGATGGGGATTTTTCTTGGAAATGACTTTCAGGGAGCAAGGGGTCTTCCCGCACCAGACAGTCGCCAGGTTAATTTAACTCTGCCCATGCAAACCTCCTATTCTATTTGGGATTCGATCAGTTTAAAATTCTTACGCACGTTGTTTCAACAAGTAAGGTCGGGCAAATCATTACTTACGCTAAAACTGGATGTAGAGGATAAAAATTACTGGGAGTTGTATTTTAATCATGAAATTAGCAAAGAGTACTACGCCGGTAAGTTCAACTTGTCAATTGAACAGATGGATATGCTCACCAAAGGATTTAACCAGGATGTTCTTAAACAAATTTACGAAGGGAGACTAGGTCCTGGTATTCTTAGCGAGGCAATTAATAATCAGCTGGGTATTAAAATGACCGAGCCTTTTTACGTAAACGAAGATTACGAAAAATTATACGCTTACGTTAGTGAATCACAGAAAATTGCTACAGAGCACGGGATTCGTTTCTTGGTATTGATTATCCCTGACATCACTCAGGTGCACTCGAATGAATTTGAAGAGGTGCTTAAAAGAGATTTTCTTATGCAAAAGCTGCCACCAAGGTTACATTATTTAGAGGAGTTCCGTGCCCGTTTAAATAACGATTTAGTAAGAGATAACATTTCCTTCAGCGATGTAACTGAGGCTTTAAGAAGTACTAGAAAACTTACTTATTATCTGTATGATAACCACATGAATAAATTAGGTCACGAAACTGTAAGCCAATTACTATTACCAAAAGTTCGAGAAATATTTAATTCTAAAACGCAATAGCTTAATTTAAAGCTATATTGCCTTTCACTTAATCAAAGGCAATATCATATTTAAGATATTATGGGAAACAGAAAAATGCCTCATGAAAATTTACTTCGGAAACAAGATGTCTCTCTCTCATCAAACCGCACATTCGGTCTGGTTTTTACGGTGGTATTTATTCTTGTTGGGATATTGCCTTTGTTGTACGGGTACCCTATCCAGTTATGGTCTTTAGCTCTGTCAGGGTTATTTTTATTGCTCACATTGGCCAGACCAGGATTTCTTGGCCCTCTTAATCATTGGTGGACTCATTTTGGCTTACTTCTTCACTCTATCGTAAGTCCCATTACCTTAGGTGCTTTGTTCTTCGGGATGGTTACGCCTATAGGTCTGGTCATGCGCTTGATAGGTCATGATCCCCTGAGGCTTAAATTTGATGGTAATGCGCAAAGCTATTGGATCAAACGCGCATCAACTAAAGAGAGCGAATCTAGTTCTATGAACAACCAATTTTAAGGAGTCGCACAATGTCGTTCATTAAAGAGTTGTGGTTATTCATGCGTGTACGCAAAAAATTCTGGCTAATGCCAATTGTGATCATGATGGTCTTGCTTGGAGCACTTATCGTCTTTGCTCAAGGGTCGGCGGTCGCTCCATTTATCTATACGTTGTTTTAGTATGGACAGTTATGTCTTAGGTATTTCAGCGTATTACCACGACAGTGCCGCAGCTTTACTAGGAAATGGGGAAGTTGTGGCTGCCGTTCAAGAAGAGCGCTTCACTCGTAAAAAACATGATCCCAGGTTTCCGCGTAAAGCAGTTGAGTTCTGCTTAGAAGAAGCCGGTATCTCTCTTGATGAAGTAGATTATGTCGCTTTTTACGATAAGCCGTTTCTAAAGTTTGAGCGTTTACTAGAAACATACGTTGCCTTTGCCCCGCGTGGTTTCAACTCTTTCCGTATGGCGATGCCAGTGTGGTTAAGAGAAAAGTTGTTTCTCAAAGACCTGTTACTTAAAAAGCTTAAAAGCTACGCACCGGATTATGACTGGGAACATCGTCTGTTGTTTGGTGAACACCATATGAGCCATGCTGCCAGCGCATTTTTCCCTTCTCCATTTCAGGAGGCAGCAGTATTAACCATCGATGGTGTCGGTGAATGGGCAACCACATCGCTCGCGCTCGGAAGAGGTAATACACTAGAGGTCATCAAAGAAATACACTTTCCTCATTCACTAGGTTTGCTCTATTCTGCCTTCACTTACTTCATAGGGTTTAAAGTTAACTCTGGTGAATATAAAGTTATGGGCCTAGCTCCATATGGTGAACCTATTTATGCGCAGAAGATATACGATCACCTTATTGACCTCAAAGCTGATGGTACATTTCGTTTAGATCAAACTTATTTTAATTACTGTACTGGACTAACAATGACCAGTGATCGCTTTGATGAATTATTCGGAGCCAAGCCTCGTAAATCGGACGAGCCTCTCACTCAGCGACATATGGATTTAGCCGCTTCTATACAGGTTGTGACGGAGGAGGTCATGCTCCGATTGACTCGTTCAATCGCTCGAGAGACTGGGATGAAAAATCTATGTCTTGCTGGCGGGGTTGCCTTGAATTGTGTTGCGAATGGTAAAATATTACGCGACGGTCAGTTCGAAAATATCTGGATTCAACCCGCTGCTGGTGATGCTGGTGGTGCATTAGGCGCCGCCTACGCAGCTCATTACCTATTCAAAGGCCAGCCTAGAACGGTAAATGGTCAGCAAGATGCAATGCAGGGAGCTTATCTGGGACCATCTTTTAGCCAAGAAGAAATCGAGCGGAGACTAGTCTCTATAGGTGCTGATTTTGAAGTTTTGTCTGATGAAGCGTTGCTTAAAGTTTGTGCCCAGGATCTTGCTGCGGGGAAAGCTTTGGGTTGGTTCCAAGGTCGTATGGAGTTTGGACCAAGGTCATTAGGAGGACGGTCTATTCTTGGCGATCCACGATCTGAAACTATGCAGAAGACTTTAAATATAAAAGTGAAATACAGAGAATCTTTTCGTCCCTTTGCTCCGTCAGTACTGCAGGAGCATGCGGCTGATTGGTTCGACTTGAAAGGCGATAGCCCTTATATGTTGGTCGTCACAGACGTAATTGACACTAAAAGGATCAAAGTGCCAAAAGAAGAAAGCGAACTCTTTGGTATCGAAAAACTTAACGTCCCAAGATCAGAAATTCCTGCAGTTACCCATATTGACTATTCTGCACGAGTTCAAACAGTTCACCGGGAAACAAACGCACGCTATCACGCACTTATCTCGGTTTTTAATGATATTACGGGTTGCCCTGTATTAATCAATACCAGTTTTAACGTACGTGGGGAACCAATAGTATGTGTTCCGGAGGATGCATTTCATTGCTTCATGGGTACAGGTATTGATAGCTTAGCGATAGGCAATTGCTATTTGAGAAAAAAATTACAAGACCCCTGCTTAAAGTTAAATTATGAAACCGCATTTGAGCTCGATTAAGACATTGTTTAGCTGCATATCGGATTAATTTTACGAGTTTATAAAATTCTCTCGGCATCAGTACGCTGATGGAAGGCAGTTGGGAAAAATATTATATTGATGATGTGAATTTCACAATCGGTAATTTAATCAAAATGCACTTAATCGGCTGCCATCCCGAATGATATTTGAATATTGATTGATGAATAAAATGTGCAGGGCATTAGTTTATTACTTATTCTCTTTAGGGGGAGTCTCTCAGCCTTTAAGAAAAGTCGCATGGACAGTTGATTAAAGAGTAAAATTGACTACGTTGTCTAGTGGCGGGTTAAGAAATTTCGATGGTTTGTCAAATTTCAAAAAATGCTAACCATTTTTATATAACTTGAAATATATCAAATAGTATTATGAATTATTTTTCTTTAAGTGCATTTAATCAATTTTTCGGAAAAAAGCTTGGGATAGCTGCCATAGTAGGCTTAACCATATCATTGATACTTCTCCCGCTTGCAAAGGTATTTTCGATCCATTCTTCGTTTTTTGATTTGGGTATTTTTGAATCAATTTCTTATAGGATAGCAGAGACGCCTGACTTGCATTTAAGCTTGGCCGCAAGTCATATTCATGCGTTTTTTCCAATTTACGGTTGGCTATATGGTTTATTACCATCTTCTTTAGTTCCGTACTTTCTGATTGCTTCTCAAGGGATATTCTTGGCATTACCTGTGTACTTTCTATTTCGTCGATTTGGGTTGTTTGTGTCCTTCGTTTATATCGCATATTACCCTGTATGGGTAAATGCTTTTTTTGACTTTCATTTCGATCATCTAGCCGTTCCTTTATTACTTGTTTTTTATCTAGCTTTGCTTGATCGTCGTATTGTCTTAGCGGTATTCAGCGCCACATTGCTAATGCTAGTTAAGGAGACATTTGCCTTGCAAACACTATCCTGTGGGGTATTTCTTCTATTGGCAACCTTCCATAATAAATCTGTCTGGCATGAGCCTCTCGATAAGTTTGATAAATATAAATTATTAGCCGGTTCGTTGTGGCTACTTATTGTTGGTGGAGGTTATTTTATTCTTGCAACTCACTACATTCTTCCCTATTACGGTTTTGGTGACAGCGTGGGCTTTCATGGTGGTAGTGCGTATGGATGGCTGGGAAATAGTTTAACGGAGATGCTTTCTACAATAATTTTAAGCCCGCATATCATTATATTGAAAATCATCTCTACTCCAGGAAAATTAGCCTACCTTGGGGTAGCTTTCGGGTTGTTAGCCTTTATTCCATTATTTCGTCCGGCATTACTGATACCAGCTCTACCGATGTTGGCAATAATTATGCTTTCAGAGGCTCCTGAGCACTATAATTATAACTCCCATTATATGGCAGGTTTAATTATCCCCTTAATTATGGCGTTTACACTTGGCCTTCCTCAAGCGAAGAATGTCTGGAGGAAGTTATTTAAAAAATTTATTTATCCATTTTTACGAACTGCGCACAGCATCACTTTTCGAAACTTATCAGAAATACAGGATGTGTTATCTAGGAGCAGTTTTTATTGGTTGTTAGGTTTGTTTGTTCTAGGTGGGCATATGTTGCTTTCACCTTCACCGATTTCCCGTCTGTTTTGGTCTGACAAAGTATGGACATACAGTTGGCAAGCATTTGTTCCTACCCAACGAGATGAGATGATAAAAACAGCTATTCAAATAAATGTGCCCGCTAATCCAGAGGTTTCGGTTTCCACACAAAATACTGTAAATTTGCCGCATTTAGCGCATCGAAAAGTATATTTACCTTTCCCCTTTGGTATTACTGAACCATATAAATTGATAGATACCCCTAATCAAAATTGGTCGGATTTTTTAAGGTTTCTTAAGACAGGTTACAAGGCTAAAAATATTAGACGTGATCGTTATGCTGATTATGTTGCTCTGGATTTAAAAAGGCCATATTTTTTGTTAGATCGTGGCTGTCGTTGGATCTACGGTAAATGCCTTGATAAAGATATGGAAAAGAGATTTTTAGATTGGGTTGCTTTTACGCAATCCAAATATGATACGATTTTTGAAAATGATGGTTTTATGATTTTGAAACGTAAATGATTTCTAAGATTATGATGAGCTTATCCAGGTATGCGATAAATGTTGCTAAAGGCATACAGTATTGTTTGCTGCTTTCTCTTACTTTTTCCTTTACCCAGGCTTCAGACCAGTCACTACCATTGTATTTCGTGGACCCTGATAGCAGTCCTAAGGGTATTGAACTGGAGCAGTTGTACCGCCTTGACCAATTAAGAACGGGTGATTACGGCAAGCCTGAGGACTTTAATGCAAAGGTTAGCCTATCTTTTAAGGAAACCAGTCATCCTGTAGCAGTCGAAAGCTATCCTTTCGTTGTTAAACACATTAAATCCTCCAAGTCAGAGTACAGTGTAGGTGACACATATATTCTGAACGGTCATGATGGTGAAGTCGCGGCCCCTTTAACGTTGATTGTCTTACCGAAATCAAAAGAGATTCCATTCGACTTGAAAGGTTTTAATAAATTTTGGCTTGATTATAGTCCTTCTGATGACATGGCTATGTGTATGCCAAAACTTGAGTTTGAGTTTTTGGCGAAACCAAGGTGGAATAATCCGCAAGAAAAATGGTCGCAATTGACGGGCTTTAGCCAACTTAGCACAACATCGATTGCATCAAGAGTTATTGATTATATTGACTTTAGCTTGGACAATTGGAAACAAAAAGATTTCTCTTATATTCTCGGTCGTATGTTTAAGACGATACCCGATCAAATTTGGCGATATACTCAAAAAAAGGAAAGCGCCGTTATGCAAAGGCGCATGAATGTTCCTATAGGCGATTTTGATGGGCTCAATATAATCCTCGCACCAGGATTGAGCGCAACAGGTATAAATATTGTTGTAAGTTCAAAGAATACATTCACCAGTAGAGAGGTTATTGAGTTTTTTAGACCACAAAATATCACTCTTCCTGATGGGCGAACGAGTGTTCGCCTAAATATTCGTAAAGCGTTAGAGGAGCTTTACCAAAAAGAATTTTCTGAAAATGATGATGCTAGAAAGAATTTTCATTTACTGGAATTGAATATCTTCGTTCCAGGTGATGGCAGTGAAATTACAAAAAATAAGCCAGTACGTGGTCTTGAATTACTAAAAAATGCCTTGGGCACTCAAGATTATGAGTCACAGACTAATAATTTAAAAAGTTACGATCAATCTATTTCTCTTGATCGTGAGCGTTTAGCTGTAGACTTCAGCAACATAAATGAGCAAAACGAAGTCAAGGTTCAGGGGGTTAAACTATGGCTGTATCCTCCCGTTGGTTTCAAATCCTGTGGAATTCGCATTCGGGGATTGCAGGCTGCGGAGGTCCATAATAAACGACTACCTGTTTTTGCCAGTTTAGTGGATAAATGGGCTCAACAATTTGGAGAGGGTTTTAATCAGTCTGTAACAATCGATGAGCAGGTTAATAGCCCTGGAATTAATGCATACCTGCCGTTTTCAATGCTCGTGTCTTCAACTATGCGTCATGGGCAAATTGGCCCAATATCTCAAGTGAGTACCTCATCCTCAGAACAACACAAACTTCCTTCTCATAGAGTTTTAACTGCGGATGGACAAGAGATTAATCCTGATAAGTTACATTTGACCTCTTCTGGAGGCGCAGTTCTAAAATTTGAAGGAAAAATACCTGAAATAATATTAGAGCATGATCAGCTTTTACTTAAGGGGAGTTCAAAGTCTATTGCTATATCATGGCCGCTATCAACAATGACAAATGAGAATACTTTTTTTTTGTTGCGTATTGATGAAGGAATTAAACATATTGACAGTGTAAGACTAGCTCTTGAGCTTGCAAATGGCGATTTAGTAAAAATGCATGTAATACCGAACCAACCGCTTAAGTTGGGTAACAGGAATATCGATATTCGAAAGGCTAAGCTTCTTATCGCTCTAAAGAACGGTCCTTTTCAGCTAAAATTACGAGATCTTGTATTCTTTTCTCCATCAGTTACAAGCTTTAATCAAGCATTCTCAGTTGCTTTGCCCACTACCTATAGCCTTTCACCGCTACCAAAATTGTTAGTCAATAAAGATAAGACTCTACAAGCTCAACAAGGGCGAATCGTGGGCACGGTTAATAACGGAGAGTCGGTACATTTCACTACCTCATTCAAGCCTTCTCTTGAATTGGTGCGCGGAATAAAGATTAAATATAAATTACCGTTGGTATTTACAAAAAAAAATACATGTGGGTTGTTTTTAAATTTTAAATGGGCCAATGGAAATTTTAGTCGGCAGCTTTGTCTTATTAAGGACAATGAATATATATTTATTCCTATTTCTGATTTTCTAAATTCTGGAGACTTTGCATATAATTTCGGTACCCTAAAATCAATCGATTGGGAATTTAACTATCCCCCTGATAGTTCTGTTGCTCTTAATGAAATATTTGATTTTCAATTTTCTGTAGTTGGTTGGACCGCTCTTTCTGCAGAAGATCGCTTGAGTTCTTTTCCACTCTTCTATAAAGGTAACTCTCAGATTTTCGGTGATACTTCGCATGTAAGAAAAATATCTACGGATGGCTATAAACCAAAAATCGTACTACCCCTTGATCCGGCCTCTGTGTCGTTTTTTTTAGATGGAAATAACTTCATTCAAGCTGTAAAAAATCCATTATTCACGATCGATGAATTAAAGTTGGAGCCCAATAAACCAATTCATATGGATAATTGGCGCGAATTATATTCACTCCCTCATCCTTACTGGCAAAAATGGTGGGAGCGGTCAATAACTTACTGGCAAAAATGGTGGGAGTGGTCAATAGTTTACTGGCAAAAATGGTGGTTGTGGTCAATCATCTTGTCATTCTTTGCTTGGAAAACTGCTATAAAGGGCTGGTGGTCACCTCGTAAAGCATCGTCACTTGGACGGAAAATTAGGAGTAAAAACTACTATATTTTACATTCACTTAATCAAGCTTTATTAAGGGCCGCCCCGAAACTTAATCAAGTAATTGGCTTGTTCACACTTATAGTTGGTGGAGGGCTTGCAATCTCTGCTCTCATTAAATCTGAAAAGCTTGAGTTTTCAAGTGTAATTATTATAGCTACATCGTTCCTAATTACATGGAGCGCTTTTTGTCTTAGTAAGAAGTTAATTGTATTTTCGAGACTTGCTGGATTAATCAGTTTAATTATCGGTATCGTTATCGGCGCTTGGTTATATTCAATTGAGAATACCTTATGGGGTTATACCCCCTTGCTCGCCTCTATTTACGCATTTCTCCCAAGTTTATATGTTGCAATACATCGGCTTTATGCTTTGGCTCGTGTTGCAATACATCGGCTTTATGCTTTGGCTCGTGTTGCAATACATCGGCTTTATGCTTTGGCTCGTGTTGC
>Ga0209634_1000115_pt1 | contig 63005 bp, 60 predicted proteins | sample LinPmetageLP40_FD_184043 | JGI IMG/M metagenome (GOLD analysis project Ga0209634, IMG submission 184043) | Marine viral communities from the Pacific Ocean - LP-40 (SPAdes) (version 2) | ecosystem: Environmental > Aquatic > Marine > Oceanic | place: Pacific Ocean | collected 2010-08-26
ATGTAGTAAATATAACGCACAATCAATACACTTATTATATAGAAGCAATAGATGGATATTTCAGAGATACTTATGGAATAAAGTATCTACCCATAATTTACTATGTAGATTTAATATGTTATTAGCGTCAAAAATACCAAAACATGCATATCTAATATTTGTAATAATTTTTTATTTTATAATATATTTATTTAGTCATAAACGGTTCAGTTTAAAGGTTATTCCACCTTATAGTGTTATTAATAGAAATAATCTGGTTTTAAATGAAACTATATTAGATTTAATTGTAAATAATGATATTAATTACGAAAAAACAAATAATATCAATATTAATCAAGATACAATACGATTTAACAATAAATCTATTATATATGATAAATGCATATTATGCACAGGATATAATACAGATATACAATATTTAGGACTTTCAACTCTACCCAAATTATTTAATAATATAATATATCCTGAATTTAAAAACTGTGCCTTTATTGGATTTGCAGAATCATTTAATTGGATACAAGTATCTGAATTACAAATAAATTGGTACTTAGAACATTTAGATAAATTTCCAAAAAAATATATGACACAAGAAATAAATAATAGAGTAAAAGAAATAAATAAAGAGTATAATTATAGTGATTTAGCAATAGATGTTTATAATTATTGTGATAAACTATCTAAAAAAAATTTCGATAAAAATAATTTTAAATATTGGTTTAAAACCCCTAAATATAATTATTGGATATAAATTATTCGATATAAATTTCACTATTCAGTTCTTCTAATTTAAAATTAATACCAATATCATATATATAGCACCAATAAGAAGATTTTAAAACTTGATACTGTCTTAAATACTTTTCGTGTTTATAAGGTAGACCAATTTGTATATAAGTTAATGCTTTAATAATATTTGATAAGTTATATTTAGAGTAAATTATGTTATAATTATAAATTAAATTTTCAAAATCATTAGGTATATCAAATGTAAATATATCAGTTATATACATTTTTTTTTTTTCATAATTGTTCCATTTATCAATTAAAATTAAAAATTTTTCCAATAAAACATCCTCAATTCCTACAAAATTTAAACAAATAAGATATTTTTCAGAATTTAAATTTCTAGAAGTGACAGGTTTATCAATTAAAACTTTTTTAAAATATTTTGTTAAAAAATATATTATTTTCAATGTAAATTTTGTATGGATATCAAATATTTTAATAACAAAATTACCCCCCTCTTTTAAACAACCTAATGCACTTATTATTTCACAGACTATTAATTTATATGAACTTTGTTCCTGTGTTTGATAATTACTTGAATAATCAAACCCTCCATCAGCTGTTGCCAAATCAATTTTATTTTTTTTAAATTTTTTAAATAATTCTTTTATATTATCTGGATTATATAAATCTCCAGTATTATCTTTACCATAGAATAAATTAATATTTTTATTACATTTAAAAAAAAAAGAAGCTTTTTTCCAATCAGGTATAAAATTATCTTCAGAAATTAAAGTCATGCATGTGCATTTAGTATCAAATTTAGAATGTTTTTTTCTATAATTATAAATTGCTTCTACAAAACCACCCGGACCTTCGGCTAAACACAATGTATTTAAGTTTGCATTGTTATTAATGAGATGATATTTCTTTAACAATTCCCAAAATTTAAAATATGCTCTACTTATAGGGATATAAGAACTTACTGAAATTTCTTTAGAGTATATTGATTCATAGTCATTAACTAATAATTTTATTTTATCCCATAAAAATTTATCTACATTATCTATATATTTTTTATATTTATTAACAATATTAAATATATTTAAATTGTAATCTTGATGATTAATGGTTTTTGACAATTTTAATTCTAAATTTTTTAAATCAAACCTATTTTGATTTAATTCTAATGAATGGGTTTTAAGAATATTATTCATAAATTATTATGTATTTAATTGTTTAAGTAATTAAGTATTAATAACTTTATTTAAATCAACGATTTCAATATATTTACTATTTGTTTCAAATTCCTTAAATTTAGCAATAAAATTACTAAATATCTTTTGCCATTTTTCTTTCGCGGTAAAATCTAATTCTGCGATATTCACTTTTTGAAATTTTTGTTTTAACAAACCATAAATTTTTTCAAAATCTGCTGTCTTTTTAGAAATGGTTTTTGATTTTACTTTTAATTTAGGTTTTTCAGGTTTGGTACTTTCTTCAGGTTTTTTTTTAGGTTTAACAGTCAGTTTGACTGTTAAATTAATATCTTTAGAACGAATACCATTAGTTATTTCACGCTTTAAAGCGACAATTGTTTGGGTATTGTAACTATAACCTATAATGTCCTTAATTAATCTTTCAAAATCTGATTCATTTATCGAAGCTACATTAACTATTTTTTTTAATTTAGAACGTAATGTAGATGATTTTTGGAGTTGTAATTTTATAGTGCTATATAATTTTTCTGTTTCAATTACTGTTCTGGACTGCTTTTTGAATATAAAATATCTTGACATGAAGCTGATTTCTTTTTCGCCTTGAGATAATTTATTCAGTAAATTATTATATAATTTTTGTTTTTTGTTATAAGGTGGTTTAATACCTTTCATTTTATTTAAAATATCATTGTATACCAAATCAAATGTAGCGGTAGATAATCCATTAGGATTTTCGCTATTTTTAGGTAATCCTAATAACTCTCTAGATTCTTCTTTGTCTACTAAAACTATATTTTTTTCTTTAAGTTTATCAACCAAAAAGTCAAAATTTACAACATATTCAGTGATTTCTTGATTAATTGAACTAATAAATACATCTATTGATTTACCCAAAGATTCATCACTATTCTCTAAAACAAAGCTATCATTGTTATTCTTTATCTTCCAAATTACTTTACCATCTTTAATTCCTCTTAGATATTTGTTTTTTGTAATATTTTTTTCAGAAAATTTTTCCATTAATTTTTTACCATCTAAACATGTTCCTATAAAATACCCATTATTTTGTAAATTTTCATCTATGTTCTGTATTAAATTATCAAATGATGTTTTTGATTTAAATAAGTAATGAATAGCAAACATCATTGAAATCACATTGAAACCATTACTGCTATAGTCTGTATTTAATTCCCCAGATTTCCATAATTTAACCCACATATTATTGGATTCAATTTGTTTAAAAGCCTCCCCAGTTTTGATATTTTCAAATACGTCTCCGACAAGGAAATTAATATTAGGTTTTCTATAAAAGTCTATTCTATCTTTATTTGTTTCAATAAAATTTTGTAGTCTGATGCATGCGCCATCTATATCATCATAAATATTATTTCTAATAATATCAATACCCACAACATTAGATATATTGTTATAAACCCATTTACTAATATCCCCCCCTTTACCTGTTGCCATATCTAAAAGATGTATAGTTTTTAAACCATCCTTATATAATTTATCAGAAATATTTTTTATTAAAACATCATTTTTAATAATTTTGTTATGAAACTCTTGTAAACAAAATGTTAATGATTTGTCGCGTTTTTTACTTAAATCCCTTTTATAATATTGTCCAGTATCTTCCATTGAATCTGGAATATTAAGACCCGTTGTTATCATACTATCTGTTATAGGATTATGAATAGTTTTCCATATATTGTTAGCAACATTTTTATCTTGTCCATATGTTAAATCTAGACCTTTTGTAATATATGAATAATCTGGATAAAAGGTTTTAATCATGTCTATGTTGGCCATAAATATATCTTTAAATTCATCTATTCTCACACTTCTTATATTTTTATCAGTTAATCCAGGAATAGATAAAATATAAAACTTTATGTCTTCAAATAAATTTTCCTCGTCCTCATTAATTGTTTTACCTAGTTCAATTTTATCTATAAATTTGTTGATTATTTTATATATTCGCTTTTGTTTCTTTATACCTTGTTTATATTTAAAAGTTTTATCTTCGCGTGTTCTTAATGGAACCCATCTAAAAAATTTATCTTTTTCATATCTTGAATCATGACTATCATATTGTTTGTATGCAAATTCTACAATAGTATCATCTTTGATAATATCTAGTGGATTTTCTTTCCAATTACCACTCACTTTTATTAATTCATCATCAGTTTGTATTTCTTCCATAATATCAAAATCCCAACTATTACCAATAACTTCTTTTTTTAAAGAATCAATCTTAATTTTGGCTACATGTGAATCTTCGCAGTAAGGATATTTTGCTTTAAAATTTTCTAATAAATATCGACCGGAATTTATATTTTTTCTAGACTTTGAAAATTTACAAGGATTCATTTTAGCTTCACTATATCCAGCAACTTGTAAATTAAATGTCTTGTATTTAAAATATACTCTGTTTTGACTTTGATTAACATCGGTTTTTGTTTTTATATTTGCTCTCACTATACTATTATTATTATATTCCGCAAAGGTTGTTTTCTCTTCTTTAATTAAAAAATCTATTGTGTTTTCATGAGGCGGTTTCCATTTTAAATTCATAAACCATGTTTTATTTATTTTTAAATCAAAATCTCTATCATCATCACTATAAGATAACGGTAAATTTGCGGGAGTAAATATTAAACCATCATATTTATAATCACTTGTTTTATCTATATATTTAGACCATACATCATTTGATCTATCAAAAATACTTAACCCACTGTTTGCAATATAAATATTTTTAAGAGAAATACTCATTTTTTCTAGATTTGATGAATCATCTAATGGAACGCTATCATCATTAAATCTAACATCTATATCTCTAATTAATTGTTTACACAAATTAACACGAGTTATATCTTCATCGTCATTAGATATAAATGGTAAATGTTTTTTATCAACGCCTCCAATAGTATATAAATCATAAATTTTATATACATTTATATCTTGATTTAATAGATTTTTATCTAAATATTCTCCATTGAGTATAGTGTTGTAGTATTGGGTCTGAAGGGTTCTGATATTTGTTTTGAAAATTTTTAAATTAGAATCAATTAGATAAATACAACCTGAATACTCTCTATCATACAAATCTATTTTTTCTTGAGAAATACTTTTATTATCTAAGTGATTTGTTCCTACAATATATAATAGTTTACCTAATCCATCCGCTTTATCTGTTACAGAATATGGTATATTTTGAATAGATTTAGTATTAGATGGTTGTATATTTTTTAAATCAATACTTACTACTTTTGGACTTATAAAATAGTTTTTATCACTATTGTATGGATATCTATTATTTTCCATTTTGTAAAGCAAATCATTTAATTTTGATTTTTCATCTGCAGTATTTATATGTAAATTTTTAATGCTTTTAAAATATTCATTTTCTATATATTTATCTTCTATAGCTTTAATATTAGGTTTATCGGAATCTTCATCTTTTAAAACAAATTCATTATATCTATTAACATCTTTTAGAATATCTAACTTCTTATTTATTATATTTGTAAAATTAGATTTTATATAACTACTATAAATATTTTTTATAATATCTTCTTCTTTACTTGATATAATAATGGGGTATTTATTTAATTTTGCTAGAACAAAGTTTATATCCTTTTCTAAATTATCCAAATCAAATTGATTGTTTCGAGATTTATCAACTTCTAATTCTAACTCAACTTCATATCTTTTATCTTGTTCTAAAATTTGTGCATTCATAAATTCTCTCACTGGAACATTCACATATTTACCATTTAAATTTATATCTGTTTTTGAAGATTGCACAACAGTTAAATCTAATCTATTGTTATCAAGTAAAAAAGAATATCTTGTTTTTAATCTAAATGTCTTATATAATCTATCAAACTTGTTATTGTTAGATTTTAAGAAAGCTTGATATTGTTTCCAGTATTTAACTGCTTCATTTCTTAATAAAGTATTTTCTGATACCCATCGTCCTTTTTTAAGAGAAACTTCATTTTTAACATTAAATCTTATATTATAGTCTTTATTATCTAAAGTCATTTTATCACCTACTCTATAGTCCCTTGCCCCTTTGCCATTTAATTCAGAAATTTCAGAACCAGTGAATTTGTTGTTATTTTTATACAAAACCTCATAATCTAAATTTTCTAATGTGTTTGACTTACAAAATTTAGATATACTTGATTCATTTAATAAACTAAATCTTAAAGGAAAATTATCTAAATTATTAATATCATTGTTCTTAAAAATTTGAATATCTAATGTACAATTAACCGACGATAATTTCCATGCATCAGGACTATTCATATTATCCTTTAAACTTTTTAATAAATTTTTAAAATTAGAATCATTTATTTCAGATTTTGAACCAAACCTAATTTCATATTCAATATTTTTATTTGAATTATTCAAATCATGAAACAATTTTAAATAATGTTTTTCTTTTTCACTGAAAAAATTCATTAGAAATATATATTATATTTATAGTTTTTTATTTAAATAAAGAATCAATTTTAAATTAATTAAATTCACTAAATGTTTTCAATATCAGCGATAAGTTCAATTTTCTTTTTATTAATTAAACCTTTTTTCCCTTGTTTTTTGATATTAATACCTTTACTTGAAGCAAATAATTGTAATTTATCTAATTTCATATTTTTCAAACTGTCTTTAATATAAAAATTGTCTAATTTTGGATTTTTTAAAAGATTGGATGAATCCGTGTTTATATGAATTACAATATCTTCCTGATTAATAAAAACAATAATTGTATGTCTTAGTTCATTGTAATCATTTTTGTAATCAATATATTTATTGTTTTCTAAAACTATAAAATTTATATCAAAATAATCACCCAAATATCTATAAAAATTTTTTTGTAAACTATTATCTAAAATTTCAGATTCTAATTTACTTTTATTTATTCTTTTAGACTTATAATTTAACTTACTATGTAAGTCCTTTTTATTTAAATCAATTGCCATTTTATATTTAAGATTATCCATAAATTTTTGTTTTTTTTTGTCATCAATAAATACAAAATCGTTGTAGATAAGACAACAAAAAGCTATAAATAATTTATATTTCCCACTACTTATTTTATAATTTTGATGATTGTCATAATAATTTATGTTTTTTATCGAACCCATTTCTTTAATAATTTTACTTGTAAATAAATTATTATTATTATATTGATATTTATTTTCTACTAATTGATTATCTATTAACTGATTATCTTGTCTTAGTTTATTACTATTTTTGTCTTCAATAGATATATTTATAGGTTTATTGAAAGGTTTTTTAATATTATTTTTTTTACTTGAATTAATAATTTTTTCTAAATCTGATTTAAATATAAAATCGGATCTAGAATAAATTATATCATTGAAACAAAAATTAGACTTTTGCAATTCTTCTATGGTTGAAAAATTTAATCTCTTAATTAATTTTTGGTCTATATTATCTAAATTTTTTATAATACCGTTGTGTAACATTTATGTATATCTACATTTATTTTTTTAAATAATAAATCAAATTAAATTTGATAATAATATATGACTGAAAATCGAATAATAATATGACTGAATTTACTCCTTTTGATTCATTAAAATATAGCTTTATAAATAATTTTAAAACAGGTAATATTTTAGTAGATTCGTTAATAACTACAATGATATTAGGTGTATTATCATATATTTATTCATTAAGACATTATTTAACAGATTATTATTATATTTTGTATGACTATTTAACAAATAGAAATGTAAATCAAATTAGCTTTTGTTGCACAGAAACTTCAGTTATGTATGGACATAGGTCAGGAGCGATTAAAATGCAAGGTAGTGATGCATTTAAAGCAATAATGCTAGAGCTTAAAGAAAATATTCAAAAAGGAAATGCTAAAAATTTAAAAAAACTTAAAGAATTTTGCGCAGACAAAGAAGAACATTTATGGGATGATTATGATGATGAATCTGACAAAGAGCGTAAAATTGATGATAGTATCCGTGATATTATGTATTTAGTAGACCAAAAAAAAAAATTTTCAATTAAAAGTAAATATACTGAAGAACTTGAATTTAGAATGGTATCTAAAATTAAAGAAAATAAAGAAGAAAAACAAAAAACAAATATAGGCAGTTGCACTACATATAAACTTATTATATCTACCAAAAAAAAAAATCTAATGTATATCCAAAATTATATCAATCTTTGTTTAAAAAAATATCAAGATAAATTAAATGATAAGATAAATAATAATCAGTTTGTATTTATGTATGAGGGATTTGATAATAACGAACTTAATTATACTACATACCCGTTTCATACCACATGTAATATAGACAATATATATTTTGATAATAAAACCACTATAATGAAACAAATAGATTTTTATAAAAATAATAAAGATTGGTATATAAAAAATGGTAAACCCTATACACTGGGCATTTGCTCATATGGTGAACCTGGATGTGGCAAAACTAGTTTTGAAAAAGCCCTTGCAAAATATTTAAACAGACATATTATTATTGTAGATTTAAGTAAAATAAAAACACAACAAGAAGCTGATAGAATATTCTTTTCGGAAGTAATTAATTCTAAAAGAATTCCATACAATAAAAGAATATATATTTTTCCAGATATAGATGCAATGAATTCAATTATTTCAAGAGAAGAACCAAAACAAAAACCTTCTCAAATTAATTTGGATACTTTAGAAAAGAAATTATTATTAGATAAATTTAAAAAAGATAAGAATATAGATGAAGACTTTGTCACATTATTAAGTAAATCTCAGCCAAAAAATAAAAATTCAAATGAACCACTTAATTTGTCAAAATTATTGAATATAATTGACGGTATTCCCGAAAGAACAGGTCAAATAATTATATTTAACACAAATCATCCTAATAGATTAGATCCAGCATTAATAAGACCGGGGCGGGTAGATTGTTTAATTCATTTTCAAAAAATGAGTCCAGAAAATACGTTCAAACTTATTGAAAATTATTTTGACAATACCCATTTAAAAAAGAAATTTATAGAATCTAAACTAAAAAATATAGGCAGATTTTGGACACCCGCTGAGATTTTCCAGATTTGTTCAAAATATAACAATATTCAAAAAGTTTTAGAAATTTTAGAAAAAAAACAAAAAATCAAGTTTGTGTAATTTTATCTTATATTATTATTATAATGAATATTGTTTATAAATTGATAATTATTAGTGTGCTTTTTATATTAATTGATTATTTTTATCTAAGTAATATTAGTAATTATTTTAATAATCAAGTTAATTTAATACAGAATTCTCCTATAACATTAGACTTTATTTCAGCAGGATTATGTTATTTTTTTTTAGTTTTTGGTCTCTATTATTTTATTTTGAAAGATAAAAAATCACCTTTAGAAGCATTCCTATTTGGATTAATCATTTATATGGTATTCGAAACTACAAATAAAGCACTATTTAAAAATTGGAAATGGACAACAGTTTTAATTGATGGAATATGGGGAGGCATACTTTACTATTCTATAACAACTATCTATTATTATATAGAAAACAATTATAAATAGACTTATCAATTATTTTGTGTATATTATATAAGGTATTAAATAGACCATTGTTATTAAAGCGATGATATTTATATTTTTATCTTTATTAGAAAAATAGAGTGACGCTATACCTGCTATAATAATCATAAAACTATCTCCTAGTATCGCTTTATAACCTACTTCTGACGCATAACTTTTAAATAAATCAAGCATATTATTTTTCCCAATAGGAATATTCTTGAAAAAAAGATAAAATAAGATATCATGAACAATCTGCACTATTAAAATTATTGATAAAAATCTAATTAAAGTATACTTTAAATTATATTTAGTAAATATCCACCTTGTTATTATCATACCTATTACTAAAATAAATACATCTGCTATAACTGCTGATAACCTATACTTTTCATACCAATTCATTAAAATAGTTGAATTAAAATAGTTTGTATAGTAAACTATTATTATTATTATTAATTCAGCTAATATAGAACCATTAAACATATAAATATAATCATCGATATTATTAAAATTAGCTATTGAGTTCATAATATTAATATATTAGAAATTAATATTTGATAATTTAAAAAATATAATATTATATTATTAAATATGGAATATTTGTTTGACCCATTAAATCCAAATGATTCAACAAAATTTTTTCCAGCACCTAATCCAGACCTAAAATTAAAAAGATTTGCCCCTATGAGAGAACAGGCCACTTATCAAGATGGAATAGAGTGGGGATACCGGTGGGAAGAAATGATTTGCCAGATAAATTATCAGTTTCAAAAATTATTGGAACTAAATCAAGACATAGGATTTTATGTGGGATGTCAAAAATCGGGTAATGATTGGAAAGCAAGCACAGCACAAACTGCTGATTTAATAATTGTCGAAAAAAAAACAAATTATAGAAAATCTTTAAAAGAATTAGGATGTGATGATACACAAATTAGAAATACCGATTGTTTACTAGAACATAAACAATCATTTTCCCCAACAAGTCTTATTTCATGTATATCTAAATTAGGTAGTTTAGGAAGTTATTTAACTAGAAATCCTGATAAAATTGTGTATATAATTAAAACTGTTGTTCCGGGTCACTTTACACTATCACTATATTATCCTTCAGAAAATAGATTAGAATATTTTGATTCAGGTGGAACAGAGGATACCATATTTTACAAGGATGGAATCCCTTTTTCTGCTGAACTCATTACCCAAAATAAATTATCTGGTAGAAAGAAAAAATGTTTAGAAAAAGAAATAACAGATTTTAACGTATGTATGTCTCTAACCTCTATTTTTAATGAAGCTCAATTTGTATCCATTAATACGAAAGACTTGCAAATATCCGATGATGACGCATATTGTCAATCATGGGTTTTATTGTATGCTTATATTCGCTTTGTCTATCCTAGATATACAACTGAGGCTACTTTAGAATTTTTACATACTTTATCTAAAAGTCAGTTATATAATTTAATAGTTTGTTGGTGGAAATACATTATATATTTACCTACAGAACAACTAAAGAAAAAGGCGTATATTGGAGCATATAATAGTTTGTTTAGGTAAATTTGATAAGTGTAATTCAAAAATAATTATTCTAAATTAAAAATGACATCACCGACTCACTATCCACTTTCCATAAATTATTCAAAATCCAATATATTCTATGTCTCTATTCAAAATATTATTTTTGATAAAGGAATGATAGAAACTTCAAAAGAAAAAGGAGTAAAACTTAGTGGAATAAAAATTTTTCCCACTAATAATCCTAAATCTCAAGGATTTAAGTTAAACAAATGGGATAATGTATACAATGATATAGAAAACAAGATAGATTTAGATCCTATAAAATTAAAAAAATATAATAAAGACTACTATGAAGTGATAGATGGACGACATCGTGTTGTTACTAGTCTAAAATATGGCTATATTTTTATTCCTGCTGTAATCCTTGCCAATTAATTATTAATTGGTTATTTTATAGGAGTAGTTCATTTATTTTTGAAAAATGTTTACAACCAAAAAATTCACCTCTATTAGCAGATAATGGACTCGGATGTGTTGCCTCTAGTATAAAATGTTTTTTAGTATCAATATATTTTTTTTTATTTTTAGCAAAATTACCCCAAAGAACAAAAACTATATTTTCATTGTCTGAGGATATTTTTTCGATAACTTGATTTGTTAATTTATACCAATATTCCATGTGAGATAATGGAGATTTTTCTAGAACAGTTAAGGAACAATTTAGAAAAAGGATACCTTGTTGGCCAAGATCAGTAAAATCTGATGATGTTCGTTTAATTTCTAAATCAGAATTTAATTCTTTTAAAATATTTCTTAAAGATGGAGGATTTTTAATCTCATTGTCAACACTGAAACATAGGCCATTAGCTTGATTTTTACCATGATAGCAGTCTTGGCCTATAATTACTACTTTTGTATTTTTTATATTAAAATAGTTAAAGCATCTAAAAATATGTTCTTGTTTAGGAAATATTGATAAAGTATTATAGAGGGGTTTTTCTTCTGATAATTTTTTATCAATTTCGCAGATTTCTTTGGAATAATTCAAAAACCAATCTTTCCAATTGGTTTGTAAATTATTAATTTCATATATTAGAGACATTATTAAAACTCTTAATAAATAAATAATTTTTATCAAATTAATTTTTAAAAAGCAAAGGTAAGTGCTAATTCCGTTACAGTGGACGAATCGTTGGATCCACTCATATTATCAGTCGAAGTCGTGTTCGCCTTTATTGACATTGAACCCATCGTGTATGATACACCAATGGCTGTGCTTTCTTGGTCAGGCGTTGATGCAACCGTGCCGCTGCCGTCTGCAGCAAAGTCTACTGTACTTCCACCATATGATATACTTAAATTATCGTTTACAGCAAAACCTATAGCAAAAGAATCCACTTCGGCCTCCATAGCTTCATAACTACTAGAATCCGCATTATCATATTCTGTGGTTTGATAACCTATAGTAACCGGGCCGATTGCATAAGTAGCAAATAAAGTTTCAGAATCTGTTCCACCATTTGTTTTTGGGTTTTTTGAATCTGTATATGTATTTTCCCCGGTCCCGTAACCTATTGTGAGTCCGTCAAAAGGACTGACACCTACATAATACCCTTCAGACGATATGTTGCCTTTACTAGTCCCATCGGCAATTTGCACTTCAACCGTTTCTGTCGCATATGACAAGCTAAAGCTCACACCGCCTATGGAGGGTGATTTATACATAATACTATTTCCTGCTCCATCATTTGTTTCAAAAACATTAGATTTGACACCACCCGTTGGCGTTAGGTTATCCCATGTTTCTATGAACGCCGTTGGAACAGCTTCATCATCACCGAGTCCGTCCGAGGCGACCCCAACTAGCTGGCTCATACCTGTACCAGCAAATGTTAACGTTCCTGCATCACCCATACCAAATGTTAACGCCGTGGAAGAGTATTGGCCGGAAGTCATACTCTGCAGCCCAACACTGGTAGATACACTCATCCCATTATCCATTTCCCCACTTCCATTGAAACTAATTGTCGAATTATTAGATAGTCCATTATCATCTTTATAGTCGGTTCCAGTAACATTTATATATTTTGCACTCGCACTGCCGTTCATAGCGAAGGAGCCCTTTGATTGCACTAAAGATTTTATATTCTTTTTTAAACCCATTATATTATAAACAAATATATTTTTTTTAAAATATAAAAAAAAAATTAAATATGGTTATATATATTGTCATTCGATTTTAACGAATGACAATATATATAACCATAGTTCCTTAGGTAAAATATATTTCCAATTACTTTTATTATAAAATCTGTTATCAGTATAAAATATGGTTTTAATAATATCTGATTTATATAATTTAATATTATAGATAGTATAATATTGATTTTTAAAATAATTATTTAAATCTAATTTACAAGGATTTTTATTGTTCCATTCCTCAGTATACGGTTTAAGAATTTGAGTAATATCGTTTTTTCCAAAGTTTTCTGATAAGTATAGGGCTTTAATCCCTAAATTAGGATAAGTGTGGTTTAATATATATATAGTTGGGTCACATTCCAATTCAATTAATAATTTAACCACATTAAATTTATTTCTTAGCACCGCATAATGTAAAGGTGTATAATTAAAGTCTTTTCTAAAATGATAATTAAAATTTGTTACATTTTGTTTTTTATAACGACTGACTACTTTTTTTATCATATCTAAATTGTCGGTATCAATATAATTAAATAGTGATGTCATTTAATTTTATATAAATGCCGAGATTTTAAGTCTTTATCAAATATTTTTTATAATAATATTATTTTCTTCGGCAAGTTGAATTACAAGAGGATCGTTTTTATAATCGAGATGATAATAAATAAATTTAATATGTGATGCGGCTATAGATTTAAAACAATTTATACATGGAAAATGAGTGACATATATACTACTATCCTTTACTGAAACCATTCTAGATGCCGCGTCACAAATAGCATTTTGTTCAGAATGCACTGTAGCCTGTTCGTGATTATCAATAACGATAGATTTGTGTTGAGCACCAGGTAAAAAGCCATTATATCCTGTAGATATTATTCTATTATCTTTAACAATTACTGAACCAACTTTAAGACGGTGACAACTTGAACGTTGTGATATTAGCAGTGCAATTGACATAAAGTATTCATCCCAGTTTAAACGAGTTTCTAAAGTATCAATAAAATTTTTTACTTTACTAAGATTTTTTGACATATGTATAATTAATTACTTATAATTTTATATATTTATATATTAATATGAATAATTTAAAAAAATATAATGATAGTCAAACAGAATTTTATTTAAAAAATATACGAAATGGAAGAGTAAATATAACGGGTGACACCCATAAAAACTGTAAAATGCCTTTATATGAAGAATCAAATAGAGGTAATCATTTATATAAAAATTATGCATTAAAAAGCATTATATCAACAGATGGAAATAAATTAAGTAGTAATTATTTTTCGAAAAAAAATATAGACTTAATTCAAAATCAGTTAATAAAAAAAGTTTTTATTGAGACAGACTATAAAATTAAACGACAATCAGATACGGAGTTAAAAATAATCATGCGTTCAGTGTATCTACAATATAGTAAAAATATTGAAAAAAATATTGATAAGCAAATATTAGAACTAAATAACTTAGTATATACTTATGCTTTACCTAACATAGTATCAAATTTAAAACAATTTTTAGGATATTCTAAAGATATCAGCACTCTTCCGATACCGTTAAATTTACCCGAAAATTTATCAATTAAAGGAAATAAATAATTATAATTAAAATATTTATTTATAATATAATGGATCGATTTACAATAATTTTAATATCAGTTTCTCTAATTTTTGTTTTGTATTATTATTATAATCAGTATAAAAATTGGAAAGAGGAAACAAAAAATTTAACATGGCCGACAGAATATAATAGATGTCCTGATTATTGGACACACGATGGTAATCATGTGTGTAGAAACACTCATAATTTAGGTAAATGTCCCCGAGGTAACAATAATAGATTACAAAGAAATGGTAATATAGATTTTAAATTGGTAACAGGTGTGAGAGATACCGGTAATATGAATAGGTTAGATACAGTTATGTCTAAAAAAGGAAATTTATTTAAAAAATGTAAGTGGGCAAAACAGTGTCATACATCTTGGGAGGGTATAGATAAATTATGTGCTTAAAAATAACTAGATATAATATTTATAATGTCAAACAGTGTTTGGAGTAGTAAATATACACCAAAACATATAAAAGATATTACTGATAACGATACAAATATTAATAAGATAACATGTTGGTTAAATTCGTTTAAAGATGACAATGAAAAATTAAGAACAAGTAATGCATTATTTATAGAGGGTGGTTCGGGAATCGGTAAGAAAACAACTATAAAATTGATTTTAGAAAAAGAAAAATTTCAAATAAAATATATTTATTTTGATAAAACAAATTCAATAAAAAATCAACTTGATTCTTTAGATTATTTATCAGTAAACAGTATTTTTAACAACAAGAAAAATATAGCAATAGTTATAGAAGAAATAGATACTATTATAAATTCAACTAAAAGTTCATGTAAACTATTTATAAATTATTTTAAAAAAAAATGTAAATTACCCTTTATATTTATTTACAATATAAATAATGATATCAATCATAAATCACTCAGTAAAGAAAGTATTAACATTAAATTCAATAAATCTAGTAATAGTAATCTTAAAAAGTTTGTAACTAAGGTATTTAAAGCTGAAAATATAAAATTAGAAAATATAGACTTAGATAAGTTAATCGATATATTACAATATGATTATAGAAGAACTTTATATATTTTAGAAAATATAAAATTCTACTTTAAAGAAAAAGTAGTCACAGAAAAAGACTTAGACAATATTATTTCTGTTTTTTTAAAAAAAAATTTATCAATAGAATTAAATGATGCACTTAATAAAATATATAATAGTAAATTAGATATAAATAAATCATTAGAATTATACAACACAAATTGTATGAAATTACCTATGTTAATTCATGAAAATTTTATAAAAAATATTAAATATAATTTAATAGAAACCCCGAAAGATAAACTTAAAAAAATAGACAATTATTACAATTATATTACAGATGCATATATTATACAATCAAAGATTTTTGAGTTAAATAATTGGGATTTATCAGATTATGTAGGAATTTTATCAACAACAGTTCCCAATGTTTTATTAAATAGTTCAGAAAAAAAAAATAAATATAAAACAATCAATCCCTCACCAATATATAGTAAAATTAATTATAGATTTTATAATTTAAAATTTATAAATAGCATTAGTAAAAAGATAAATATTAATGTAAATAATTTTCAAAACTTTAGTTTTAAAGTATATAAATTATTTGTATTAGCCGATTTAAAAGAAAAAAATGCATTAGAATATGCGAATTATTTGAAATCAAAAAAAATCTTATTTTTAGATATAGATAAAACAATCAAGATTAGTTATTTGTATGCTCAATATAGAAATATTTATACATCTAAAAAAAGAAAAGATATTGAAAAAATATTTTTAACAAAAATATGAATGTTATATATATATATAAGTAAGTATGGCTGAAAAAGATGAATATGGATTTGATAAAAAATATAGATATAATAGAGAAGAAGACTATCCAGTAAAAAAAACTAAATTTAACGTTAAATCAATACTATTTTACATATCTATAACAATTATTATTATAAGTATACTATTAAGCTGTTCTCTAGCTGGGTATATTGCGTGGAACTCTGTTACGAACGACCCTATAATTATTAAAATAATTAAAACAAATCTAGCTATTTTGTTTTCTCCGTTATTTTTAACATATGTATTTGTAAAATCAATTGTCTTTAAATTGCCAAATTAATTATTTTATATATATGATATATAATAAATAATAATATATATATTATATAAATGGAATCAACAGAAAAAGATTTAAGTCATAACATTAAATTGGCTCTCACTATATTTATTAGAACAATAATTATGTTTATTGTACTGTATTTATCATGGAATTGTAATAAAACAACAAATATTATTTTTAGAATTATAATAACATTATTTTCCACGACATTTGGTGAAATTTATATTTTTTATTATGCTTTTTATAGGTTATTTTTAGGTAATGCTTGTCCCATTTAATTTACTCAACAGTAACAACTTTAGCTAAATTTCTAGGTTGGTCTGGATTTATATTTTTTATTAATGCAAGTTCATAACTTAATAATTGTAAAGGAATTATAGATAATAAATCACTAAATGTTTTGTTAAAAGGTATCAAAATATGTTCTGATTCACATTTAGGGTTATCTGTTATTACTAATATAGTTGCTTCTCTAGACTTGATTTCCTCATATACATTCATGCATTTTTTATAATGATTATTAGGACAAATAATTATTACAGGAAAATTTTTTTGTAATAGAGATAAAGGACCATGTTTTAACGAACTGACAGAGTATGATTCAGCATGTATATATGAAACTTCTTTTATTTTTAATGCAGCTTCTTTTGCAATAGATTGACCTTGTAATTTACCTAAAATAAAGCAAGAATTATGTGTAAACAGATTAGTGTATTTTTTTATAGATTTATGCATAGATAAAGTTTTTTCGACATCAAATCGTAAATTATACAAATCATCTATTATTTTATTTTTAATATGTAATTTATCTGATTTATAATGAATCTGATTAAACCATAATGCTACTAAAATTAATAATATAGATAAAGCAAAAAAGGATTTTGTAGAAGCTACTGATATTTCTCTACCTGAATGAATATAACAACCACAATCGACTTCTCTGGCGATTAAAGAATCCACTACATTAATTAATCCTATTGTGAAAAGATTATTTTCTTTAGCGATATTTAAACATTTGTATAGGTCACGGGTTTCACCTGATTGTGAAGATAATACCAATATAGTTTTACCGTTTTTGGGAATATCATATTTATTAAAATCAGCTCCATCTATAACTTGAATACTTGAAAATTTACATAATTGTTTGAAAAAAGTAACAGAATATTCAGAGGCGTTCAATGATGTTCCACAACCTAATAATATTATATTATCAATATTTTTTAAAATATTTAAATTATCATCTAAGCCTTTTAAACATATTTTATCTTTTTTTAGTCGACTTCCATATTTTAAAACATTATCAACACAATTAATTTGGTCATATATTTCTTTAATCATCCAATGTTCGTATGGTTTTGGACATAGATTATTTTCAGACTTGATTGCTTTTTTTAAAATATAGATACTTTCAGTTATAATGTTGATCTTATTTTCAGCATCTATGTTAATAACACACAAATCGTTGTTCTTAAGAATAAAATAACTATTGAATAAATTATTAAACCCTGTTTGTTCACTGGTTACAATACATTTATTTTCACTATAACCTACTAATAGAGGACTTCCATTTTTAGTGCAATAGAGTTTATTTGGGAATTCCAAAGATAATATAACTAATCCCCATGTTCCTTCTAACATAGCCGTAGTTTTTTTAATTGATTCTTTTAATGAACTATTTCTATTAAAATATTCTATTAGATTAATAATAATTTCTGTGTCTGTATCAGAAATTATTTTGAAATTTTTTTCTAATAAAAATGATTTTAATTTTTTATAATTTTCAATAATTCCATTATGAACAATTGCTAGTTTTTGATTATTGGATATGTGAGGATGAGAATTTATATCATTTTTTGGACCGTGAGTAGCCCATCTTGTATGACCAATACCTATATTATCATTATTATAAGGATTTTTTGTATTTAAAAATTCAATTGCGTTTAAGTTTTCAGTTGATGCTTTTTTTATATTTAAAAATTGATTATTATTAATAGTGCATATACCTGCTGAATCATAACCTCTATTTTGTAGTTGTCTTAAACCATTTAACAATATTTCATAAATATTATCACTGATACCTGCTATTATTCCACACATTAAATTATGTATATATTATTACATATATAATTTAATTATAAATAAAGATTTAGTTTAAAACCACATAAAATAAAATTATATTATTTTATTTTAGTGATAAAACTAATATTTAATATTTTAATAGCTTGGTTAGAAAAATTATAATCAACTATAATATAATGATAAATCAGCATATTATAGCTGTAGCTTTGGGTATTATTTCTGTTTTAATTGCAATAAGATATATGAATTTAACTGATAAATTATTTAATGAAGTTAGATATATAAGGAGTAAATGTGTAGTAATAAATAATAAAAAGGAAATAGAAAAATTAATTACTGAAATTAAAGATAAACATAATCTATCTTTGAAACAATTAAAATCCTTACTTATAAAGAAAAAAAAATCTATTAAAGAAAATTATCAAAATTATAATTTAAATAAAAGTTTAGATTTTATAAGAAACAACAAAATAGTGCTTGATTACGTAGTAAATTGTTAAATACAAGTTATTCAAACTTTAACTCATAATCTATGTTACAATCCTCATTTTCATCATTAACTAATTTAAATTTTGAATGTTTTTTATACTCTTTTTCTACTTCTGAACAAAAAGTTTCATTTATAGAGTCACCATCATCTAATGAAAAAAAATCGGTTTCTTTTTCACCATTAATTAAATCATTAATTTTTAATATTAAGCTTTCATCATTTAAAAATTTGGAATCCTTATTAAAACTATTACAATATCTATTTATTATTTGTTTTTTACAGTCTGAAGATTTGTCGAATGTCATTGAAGTTCTATTTCCATTTGATAATATATAATTTCCTCCTAGAACATTTAAGGTTCCATTGAATCCTAAAACTTTTAAATGTAAATTATCATAATCTGAATTTACAACTTTTATATCTTTGATATATTTTTCTTTTAATTTGGATAAATTATTAATAAAATAAAAAATTAAATCTTTAATATTTAAACATTTTAATTTATCAGGAAGTTTTTTACTATGATTATTTTCCCAATTATCCAAATATTTAAAAGGACAATCAATAATATCCCATAAATACCTGTCTTCTATTATAATTTTTTTTATAATTTTTTTTATAGTGATATATACAATATCTTTAAACGTTTCTAAAGCTTTATAAGCTAAGAAGTCTTTAAATGACTTCGTAATTTTTTCTTTAGTAAATTTTGATTTTTTCCCTAATTCTTTAATATTAAGTTTTAATCTTCTTTTCAAACTAGATAATTCATTACAAAATTTTTGACTATTTAAGTAATCTGTAATTTTCTTTGGTACTTGACTTTTTATATCATTTATAGCTTTTGTTATTGATACTTGAAAAAAACTATTTTGAATTATTTCGAAATTATCATATATTTGGTTAGATAAATACAAATCTAATAACTGTATTTCAGGATTATTGAGAGCATAATTTTGATATTTATTATATTTACTAACGACATCTTCTTTAACTCCTTTTAAGATAGGTATGTATTGATTAATATGACCATTAGAATCACAATAAGACAAAACCAATAAACTATATTTACAAATCAAAATTTCTTCTAAATTAGTAACAAGAGTTTCAACCTTATGATGTAGTGTTCCTGAGCATTCGATAGTTATAATATTGATTTTATTTTGTATAGCTATATTTAACCAAGTTGATGAAAGTTTTTCATCAACTTTTTCTGTAATCGAGCAACCTATATCATCAAAAAAATTTGAATATTTAAACCTTTTAGAGATTTTGGAGCATTCTGGTTGTTCAATTTTATTATGTATACAAATTATAGTTACAAAATTTCCATCTTTAATTTTATTAATTATGTTAAAACAAATATTTTCTCTGAAATTATTTTTTATAATTTCTGAAATATCAGTTTTTATAGTTTCTAAATCACTTTCTTCTGTTTTTTTTAAATAATTAATTAGTCTACTATCATAATCATTATTATTATAGATATCATTTATTTCATGTTCTAATTGTCTATTTAGTTCTATGTGCCGTCTATTATATATTTCGTTTATTTTTAGTCTTGGTAATAATTGTGATTTTTCTCTTTCACCAATTTTATCAATATCTGTTAAACTTATACCTTTAAAAACGTCAAAGAAAAAACTATATTTTTCAGAATCTTCTTCTTCTCTAAATACATTAAATTGATTAGGGATTAATTCTAAATAATTTATAAACTCTTCTTCTGATTTTTCGGATATAAATAAAATATATTTAATTATTTTTTCAAAATTTTTTAAATATTTATTAAATTCACTAATTATTATTTTACTTTCTCCAGATATTTTTTCTATTGATACTTCTTTTAGTATATTATCCAAATCACAAGGTGTACCACCAATCTGATTTATATATTTTTTCAGAATAGACATACCTTTTTTACTAAAAATAGAACTATATCTATTGGTTTTAATATCATAAATATAAGAATACATATATATATATATATTATTAGATTTAATAATTTTATAATAGATTAGTTATTTGTCCACCAATTAGGTGTTAAATATGGGGGCATTTGTTGTTGCATATCTTTCAGAGGCATCATAGATGGTCCAAAATTCATACTTGAACGTATTTGAGAATATGAGATATAATAATCATAATATTGCATATTAGATAATTGTCCACTGAACCCCTGGAATGAATTTATGAAAAGGTCTCCATAATTCTGTTTAGGTAAGTTACTTAATTTTTTACTTGTAACTACATTGCCATTTATATATATATCCATTATCTTTTGTTTAATACATATTGCTACATTAAACCATTTTCTCACAGGTATATTATCAACATCTACATATTCATTAATCTTACTATATGTATTCATAAATATCCTTAATTTATTATCTTTGGGATGTATCCATACACCTGGAGCTCTTAAAGGATGTCCTTCCTCATTTCCTTTATGCATAACATGTTTCCATTTTCCATATCTATATGACATATCATCTATATACATCCAAAATATATAACTAAACTCTAATCCACCTTCTTCATTTTTAGAACGAATAATAGTTTTTGAATTTTCTTTTGTTGGGTCTTGTAAAATAACCATTCTTTTTGTAGCATCTTTTGTGCCATTTAATAACATAACATGAGAAGACTTATAATCATTATATCCTTTTGCTATTTTTTTTACTAAATAAACTAAAAACATTACAACAATTATTGCAATTACAGCCTTAATAGTTTTACCTAAATAAGAGTTATTTGACACTAAGCTATCACTTTTTGATTTTAGAAAACCTGTTGCTTTATTAAAATAGGCACTCATATATAATATATACAAATATTTTAAAATTAAATTATTTATTAATATTTATATTAAATGCTTCCTGAAGCAGAGATTGAATTATCTCCAACACTTGCGGAAAAATCTACATTTACATTAATATTAGGTTTTAAGTCTGATAATGTGTCATAAACACTTATCGCATCATAACCGCCTTTATAAATACTATAGACTTCGTTTGACGACAAGGCTTTATTATAATATTTAAATTCACTTAATTTTCCGTTAAAACCACCATTATCTGTTATATGTAATGGATTTTTATTATGTTTCGGAACAGAATCATATGTGCAACTTCGTTTTAATTTACCATTTAAATATACATCTAATGTTTTATTATGTAAAACTAATACTAAATGAACCCATCTTTGAACTGGAATATCAATTATATCACAATTATCTAAAGGATTAAGTAAATTTTTATTTTGTGATGGATTCATATTTTTTTTATTACCATGTGTATCAATTCTAATCATTAAATTATTATTTTTTGGATATAACCATACACCAGGATTTACATATTTAGCATTTCTTGGTCCTTTATGAAATATATGTTTAGGCTCATTGTAATTGTATCCTAAATCTTCTATATTTAACCATAAAGAATAAGAATAATTATAGCCGACTTTAGATTTAATTAAAGTTTTATTTTTAAATTGTAAATAAGAAGATTTTCTAGATTTATTATTAGTATTTAAAATATAATTAGCGCGTCTAGGTTCTTTAATTAAATATGGTTGCTCAATAGATTTTGTTTTAAAATAATTATAAACAGAATAAATCATATATATTATAACTATAATTGTAAGTATTGTAATTATTATTGTAAATGACTTATTATTTTTAAGTTGATTGAGATCAATATTCATTATATTATAAAGTAACATTATTTTTACAAAATAATAAATATCTAAATATAATATCTATATAATTATTTTTTACATAATTTACAATGGTCTAGCTTTGGGTTTTTTTCTAATTTATTTTTTTTATTAGCATTATCATCATCATCGTCATCCATATCAACATCTACACTAAAATCAACATGAACAGAATCCTTATACTTATTTATCATGTTTGTTAAATCAGGATACATCCATGGACTAGGACCGTAATAATATAACTGTCTAATTTGGTGATGATTGAGTGAAGTATTATGGTATCTTAGTTGATTAATCATACCTGAAAATCCACCATTTTGTGTAACCCATAAATGTCCATTGTTTTGTTTAATATCATTTTTAATAGTAACTGTGCTTTTTAAACTCCCATCTATATATATTTCTGTTGATTGTGAATTAACTACTACAGCTAAATGAAACCATCTTCCTAAAGGAACATTATTAATATTGTTAGATAATGTTGTATCCTTAATCATATTATCATTTCGAGATGGATTCATCGATTCATATTTATATTGTTTTTCCATAGTTCCTATCTGTAATCCTTGGGAATGAGCTTCTCTAACTAAATTACTGTTAACATTTTTTAAAGAATTATGGTCAGTTATACTGGGAAATTTAGCAACTTTTACGTATGAATTATCTCCCATATTTTTCCCTTCAAATGTAAATCCATGACATGTATCATTGTTATCACACCATGCCTTCGTCTTATCTAAATTTGTATGTTCTATTTTGTTACTTAAATTATTATCTAATATAGAATCATAAACTTTATTTTTATGAAATTTATATTTTTGTCTTCTATTTTTTCTATCAAATCTAACATGTAATTGATTTTGTGTGGGATGAAGCCATATTCCAGGTTGAACCGAATTTCCATTTTTATCACCTTTATGCATAACATGTTTCCATTCGCCATATTTATAATCCCAATCATCTATATAAAGCCATACTGATGTGGTATAACCAATGCCATCATTAGGTAATGGGATTAGTTTATTATGATGAACACTTGATTTTTTTGCATTTAATGGTTTACGTATATAAATAGGTTCTAAAGTTTGTTTTTTTACAATATTTTGATATTTTTTATATAAAAAGAAGAGTAATACACATACAATTAATATTATAATTCCTGATTTTATTTTTGGACTATTTTTTATTTTATCAAGCATTATATAATATACATATATATTATTTATCTATTTCAATTTTCATATTTATTTTTGGAATCTTCTTGTATAAAAAATTAAAATTAGATATAATTGGAATTTGAAATCCAAAAGGTCCATTTTTAAATATCCTATAAAGATTATTAATGCCTAATAATTGATTTTTTTTAATTACATAATTATAATATTTAACTTGTGATACATATCCATTATATCCCCCGTAAGGATTAATTTTCATATTAGATTGATTTATAAATTTAGGAATATTATTTATATATTTAGAATTGTATAATTTACTATTTACCCATACATCAAGATTTCTGTTATCTAATATTACCGATATATTAAGCCATTTTTGTAAAGGTAAGTTTAAAATTTTCAATTTAGTTCCTTGATTGCTATTATAAGTCGGAATGTGTATATGTAAATCATTTGAGTTTTTATCTAACCATATATTACAATTATCCCAAACTATAATATATTTATTTTTATTGAAATTATAAGTCCAATCCTTTATATATATCCAAAAATTTAATGTCCAAGTAATACCAGTATTTTTAACATTTTTTTTTAATAAATTTTTTTCAACACTATAATTTATTTTTGAGTTTTTAGGTTGGTCTAATAATAAACTATAATATGTGTTTGTATATTTTTTATATGAAAAATATAAACCTAATAATAGTAGAATTATAGCAAAAATTACTAAATATTTATAATTCATTTATATATATTTAGAAATATATTTTAATTCCAAATAAGGTTTTTAATTAAAGAATCAGCGGATTGATGCCATGGGTCTGAAATATATAAATGTGTTATTCCTTTTTCTCTATTATTATCAATTGTTATTGTTTTTTTATAATTTATAGAACCAGAAATATTTAATGTTAAGTGTGTTGCTTTAACAGACAATCTAATATGGGCTTCTTTGTTTAGAGGTAAATTTTTGGGACATGTAAAAGAATGATTTGGATTTACATTTGTAGATACAACTATATATAATTGCGTAGTATTAGATCTAAACCATATACCAGGTAGTCTATCTTTTTTAGAACAACAATTTTTATTGCTTATACTTGAGTGAAGTATATTAGACCAACCATTAATTTTACCTAAAGGAATAATAGAAAAACTTATATCATAATCTGTTTTAATAAAAAACTTCTTAACTAAATTGTTTCTTTTTAATTTTACATATTGGTTTCCTACTATATTTAATATCTTTTCTACATTGGATTTAGTTTCTATGGTGCAGTTTTCCTTATCATCAATTATATTTTTAATATTTTTTTCAATATCTTTCTCGTCTCTTATTAATTTATGGTAGAATCTACTTAATATACCCTTATTAGGACCGTTTTTTAAAAGTTTTTCTATTTCTTTTTGACTAATAACTCTTGGATAATATTTCAAATTACTTACCTTTCCTGCAAAACCTCCAAAATAATTTACATGTAAATCTCCATGATTTAACTTAGGAAAAGAATCTAATATATTTGAACTATTTAATTTTCCGTCTATATAAATATCTGATGTGTTTGAAGATATAATTACTCCAATATGAACCCATTTATTTAATGTAATGTCTTTTACTTTAATAGTTTTTAAACCATTATGTTTTTGAATATAAACTATCATATCATTAATATCTTCATCTAGAAATATTGCAGGACTACATACTTTTGGATTATATTCTAATCTTCCTTTAGTTAATATATGTTTTTTACTATTAAATCTATATTTCCAATCGTCTAGATAAATCCAAAATGTTAAAGATAAATCATATCCTGATTTAGGTTCAAATAATAATCTATTATTTATTGTTAGTGATTTTTTCCCATTTTTAGGTTTTAAAAAAAAAATTGGATTTTCCAGGTTTTTTTTTTTATGATGTGATATAGCTAAAATTATTATTACTAAAAATAATACCAGAATTGTAATAACTGTAGGAATAAAGTATTTGTTTTGAGTAGGAATTTTTTTAGAAATATTTTTTATTAACTGCATTTATAATAGATAAATATATTTTATATTTTAAAATCCGATTAAATTATCATTAAATGTTTTTTTGCCATGACAATTTCTACATAAAGCTTGTAGATTATTTTCTAAATTATTACCACCCTTATATAAAGGATTAATATGGTCTATCTCATAAGTATGGTCTAATATATTTTTACAGATATTACATCGCCATTGTTGTGAAGATGCAATATATTTTTTATGTGAATTTGATAATTTTCTTTTAGTTTTTTGTTTTAAATTTGTCAATTTTGGTATAGTAACTAAAGACAGTACTAATAATACTATATTTTTAGCCTTTTTTATTTTATTTATAAATAAATTTATATTTTTAAGATAATAATTAGAAAAAAATCCTAAAATTATTATTACAACAGTTAAAATCATTTTATAATATAGCTATATTATAAAATGATTTATCCTTTAATTATACATCAAATTTGGTGGCAAGGAGAAAAAAACATATCTAAATTACATAATCATTATAGAAAAACTTGGATTAAAAATCATAAAAACTATAAATATATTTTATGGGATAAGATAAAATTTGAGTCTTTACTTGAAAAATTAAATGATAAATTCTTTAATAGTCTTTATCTTAATTTACCGTATATGATACAAAAAATAGATTTATGTAAATACATAATTTTATATATTTATGGAGGAATTTATGTTGATATAGATACAATATCTGAAAAACCATTAAATAATTTAATTAAAAAATATAACTCTAATTTAATAGTATCATTTATTACTGTATATAAAAATCTAAATTATAAATTAATAAATAATGGAATAATTGTTTCTACGAAAAAAAATAAATTTTTTTTGTATTTATTAGAGGAAGTTAAAAAAAATATATATCCTAAATTTTTTTATAATAGAGACATTTTTATATTAAATTCTACTGGACCTATATTATTTACAGATACAATTCGTAAATATTTGTATTACAGTGATGATATTAAAATATTAGATAACCTATATTTTGAAAACAATGATTTAGGAATGATAAGGAATAAGGGTTTATATATAACACATAGACATGATTCATCTTGGATGTCACCATTATTTAAATCTTATATAATAATAATAAACTCGCATTTTTTACAATTTATTATAATTATCATATTATCTGTTTATACAATTTCAAATATTTATATAAAAAATATATAAGTGTTAAAGCTGATATTACTAAAAAAATATATTTTTTATAATTAGTTTTACTATATATATACTTGTAATTATTCAAAAAGGTTTTATAAGATATTGTAGGAGATTTAGTTTCTATATTAGACATATTATGTATAGTAACAAGCCATTTTGTTAATTGTTGTTTAGAATCGAGATGAAATCTAATAGGATATTTTTCTATTTTATTTTTTAAATTTTTTTTACAAATATCACATGGTAAAACTGCAGGTAATATATTAAAAAAATCATGAAATATTTTTTTTTGATAATTATTAGGATTATCCGGATAATTTAATGTAATAGAATGTAAAAAAAACCAACCACTAGGTCCCCAAATCTTTGATTCCATATTATAGTATAGATTTAATAAATATACTTAAATACAATATATATATTATTATTTAGAATATGATGTCAAAAAATTATAAAAAAAAAGTAAGTTATGGTATTTTATTATATTACTTTGATGATAATCTAAAACAAAATAAATTTTTATTAGTAAGGAGAAAAGATAGTATTGAGTATGTGCAAATTATAAGGGGTAATTACAATTTAACATGTGAAAAAGATATTAAAAATATGTTTAGTCGTATAACAAAAACAGAATTTAATAATTTAAAAACACTGACTTTTAAACAACTGTGGGAAAAATTATGGATGAAATCCTTGGAAGATGACACATTTAGAATAGAATTTAAAAAAAATTATGAAAAATCACTTAATAAATTTCAACAGCTTAAAAATACAACTATATATAAAACTATTTGTAAAAACTTTAAATTTAAATATGATGAATCTGAATGGGGTATACCAAAAGGAAGAAAAAATAGTGATGAAACTGATATTGATTGCGCTATAAGAGAATTTAGTGAAGAAACAAATATAAATGATAATTATTATATAATATTAAATAGTAATCAATTTATAGAGGAATATATAGGTAGTGATAATAAAACATATAAACATATCTATTATCTAGCTAAATCTAAAACAAAAAATATTGATCTTAAATTAGATTTAAATAATAGAAGTCAAGTGACTGAAATTAGTTCAATTGATTTTTTTACATATAGTGAATGTTTAAAAAAAATTAGAGACTACTCTAAAGAAAAACTGAAAATAATAGAGGATGCAAATAATTATATTTTAAATTCTAATCTAAATAATTTTAAACCATACAATATAAATTTAAATTAATTTATATATATATAGTAATGGATTTCACTAAATTAAATAAAGAACAGTTAAGCAGTCATTTAGAGTCTGAAATTTTAAAAATAAAGGATGTGAAAGACATAATTAGAATAAATTTTTGGTGGATTTTTTTTGAACTGATAAAAAAAATATTAAATGATAGATTAAAATCAGAAAAAGATAAAAAAAAAAAAATATTACTGAAACTTACTATACTAACACAACTTGTAAACAAAACTGCAAAAGAAGTATATAATTCTCAGAATGAAATTGATAGGAAAATCAATGAAATTAAAATAGATGTTATTAATAGATATTTAGAAGAACATACAATATATGCAGAAGATAATAAAATTTTGTTAAATAATGAAAGTGATTTTGAATATTATCCTGAATATAGTGATAATTTATTTAATAAAAAAGTATATCAAAAAAAAGAATTTAATGAAAATATATTTCCAAAATTATCATTAGAAAATAGGGGTAAATCAAAATCGTTTAAAAAATCTCCATCTCAAAAATTTGTTAAAAATTTTATTTCGACAACAACTCCTTATAATGGGATATTATTATGGCATGGTGTAGGTGTAGGTAAAACTTGTGCAGCTATTTCTATTGCAGAAAATTTTAGAAATATAGTATATCAAAACGATAAAAAAATTTTGGTTTTAACTCCTTCAGATACTATACAACAAAATTGGAAAGATGAGATTTTTAGTATTGAAAAAGAAAATAATAATGTAAATAGTGTTAATGTTCAGTGCACAGGTTTGAGATATAAAAATAGTTTATCTAATTACGAAGAAAAAACAAATAAACAAAAAATATTGGCAGTTAATAAATTAATTAATAAATATTATGAAATTATGGGATATCAAAAATTAACAAATGAAATTGAAAAATATTTTAATTCACTTAGTGATATAGTTAAACCAGAAAATATTGAAAACAGAAAAATTAAATATATAAAAGAAAAATTTTCAAATCGTGTAATTATTATGGATGAGGTTCATGTGACGAGAGAAGGTGGAACAAATAAAGATGATAAAAAATCAAGACCTTATATAGAAATGATTTGCAGATATGCTGAAAACACAAAACTTATATTATTAACAGCAACTCCTATGTATAATATATCAAAAGAAATAATATGGCTATTAAATTTATTATTATGGAATGATAAACAGTCACCTTTAGAAGAAACACATATATTTAAAAAAAATGGTATTGATTTACAAGACTATCCTGAAGATACAGAACGAATAAGTGATGGCAAACATAAATTAGCTATAGAATATTTAATTAAAAAATCTCGTGGGTATGTTTCATATATAAGAGGTGAAAATCCATATATTTTTCCTTTAAAATTAAATCCAGAAAAATCATTAACTTATACACCTTCTCCTAAATTAAAATTAGAATCTAAAAAATGGGTCCCACTAAAAGAGACAGAAAAAATAAAAGAAGATTCTATGCAATTTTACAAAAATAGTTTAAGTCTATGGCAATTTAATGAATTAAAAAAATACTTATCAAATGTTGATGATGAAATATCTGGTTCAATGTCTTCTATTAAAAAATCTAGTTTTTCAAGACAGCCACTACAGGCATCAAATATAGTATATCCTAATCCAAATTTTTATATAGATGATAATCCAGAGTTAAAAGGTGAGTTGAGAGGTGAATTAGGAGAAAGATTGGGATTAAATAATTCTTTTATATACGATTCAGAAAATGATAAATATACTTATAATAAAACATCCAAAATAGATTTAGGAAGTATAAATAGTGATAATAAAGGATTTTTACACCTAGATTATATACAAAAATATTCTATTAAATTTCATTCTATACTTAAAAATATATTAACTTGTAAAGGAATTGCTTTTGTTTATTCACAATTTATATCACATGGAATAAAGCCTTTTGCACTATCTTTAGAAGAAAATGGTTTTGAAAGGTATGTTTTAGATGGAAATACAAATAATTTCTTATCAAAACCTATAAAACAGGCAGATAAATATTGTGGTTATCATAAAAAATATTATAGAAATTTGACTGAATCTGAAAAAAAAAATTTTAGACAAGCTAAATATATATATTTAGATGGTAAGTTAAAAAAAAAAGATTTAGACCAACTTGTAAAATCAGTTAAAGGACAGGAATTAGACAAAGACAATGAATATATAAATAATGATAATGGTCAACATGTTATGGTAATTTTAGGTTCAAGAGTAATTGAACAAGGTATATCTTTTTTTGGAGTCAGGGAAATACATATAATGGATCCTTGGCATCATTTAAATATGATGGAACAGGCAAGTGGGAGAGGTATAAGACAAAAATCTCATTTTCACTTACCTGTAAATATGAGAAACGTCACGCAATACTTACATATAGCGGCCTTACCTAAATCTTTAGAAAACTTGTTTCAAGAGACTAGTGATGAAAGAATATATAGAAATGCATATTTTAAAAAAAATAAAATGACAGAGATAGAAAGAATTCTTAAAGAGTATGCAATTGATTGTTCATTAAATAAATATGCAAATATGTTTAGTCAAAGTAATTATCCTGATACATTTAATATAGAAAACTCCAAAGGAAAAATTATAAATAATGTTAATATTTTTGATAAAGATGGTAGTTTAAAGTGTGATTTTAAAAATTGTGATTATAAATGTGATTGGGAAAATATTGACCCAGATTATACTGTTAATACAGATACATTTAGTAAAGAATTTATGTTAGATTCTGTTGAAAACGTAAAAGAATTCGTTAAACTGCTTTTTATAGATGAATACGTATTCTCATTGGAGAGTATAATAAGAATTATAAAATCAGACTATGATTCTAGAACTACAAATGAATATATTTATATTGCTTTAGATGAAATTATTAAAAATAAAGAGATTGTTCAAGATATGTATAATAGGAAAGGCTATATAATATATAGGGAAGGTTCCTATATATTTCAGCCTTTAGAAATTAATAATACAAATTTATTGTATTATGATAGGATACATCCTCTAAGTATAAAAAACTATAGTGTAAAATTAGATAATACAAAACAACTTAATCAGATAGTTAAAGTCAAAAGTAAAATTAAATTTAAATCCTTAAATCTTAAAAAAAAAAAAAAAAGAAGGATTAGATGAAGACAAGATAAAAATTTTTGAAGATATTAAAAAAATTTTAGACTATGAAAATACTAAAAAATATATTTACAAAGATTATTCAAATTATCCTAAAACAGCTAATCCTAATCTACCTACTCAGGACCAGTTAATTAAAATATATCAATATTATAAAATTGATAGATTTTCAGATATTTATAAAGAAGTGCTTATATCTAATATTCTTATTAATATTATAAATAACAATAATTCTCCAACCGATTATCTTGACCAATTAATTTTAGATTATTATGATAACAATGCAATTTTAAGATATAAAAGAGATGTTGTTCGAGATGAAACAACAAAGGAATACAATGAAGGTTATCCTTTTTTTTATAGATTAGTAATGAATGATAAATCTCAAAAGTTTTTAGAATTTAATAAAGAATTAAACAATTTTACTGAAGCTATAAGTTTATCTGAAGAAGAAGAAGAAAAGTTTACATTAAAAGAGAAAGATTTTATACATGCTGATAATAATAGTAAAATATTTGGATTTTTATCTAAATATCCAGAATCATTGTTTTATGTTGTAAATAATATAGGTTATCAAGATGAATATAATAAAACAGGTGAAATAAAAAAGAAGAAACAAAGAAAAGGAGCAAAATGTGGTCATGGACGAAATGTAACATCAGTTGTTGAGATAGGTAGAACTATTAATAATGTTTATGGAGTTGATTTTTATAAATCTAAACCTAAAACAAGAATGAAACAAACAAAGGTTTTCAAAGGTAAAAGTCTGTGTCAAGAGTTAGAATTTGCACTTAGATTTAAACAATTGTCGAGAACCAAAAGTGACAGTTCAAAAAATATAATTTGGTTTTATAAAACTGAAGAAATATTTAAATAAATTTGATATTTATATTTAATATTATCGTATACTATAATATAATGACACTTATTGATAATGTTTATTACACAACAATAATATATGATATTCAAGAAATAATTCCATCTGAAATTACCAAATCAAATGATATTGAGAGTATACTTTTAGAAAAAGTAAAAGACAAATTAGGTAATCGGTGCTCAAAAGAAGGATATATTAAAAAAGAATCAATTAAAATTTTAGATAGAAGTATAGGTAAAATTATAAGTGCACATTTAAATGGAAACATAGTTTACAATTTAAAGTTAGAGGTAGATATATGTAAGCCTTTAGAAGGAAATGTTTTTGAATGTAAAGTTTTAGGTATAAATAAAATGGGTATCATGTGTAAAAAAGAACCTATGTTAATAGCGTTATCTAAAATTTATCATGATGATTGCATAGAATTATTTGATAAAATAAATGTTGATGATACAATTAATATTGAAGTAATTGCTAGTAGATATGAATTTAATGATAATGAAATAAATGTAATCGGGAAATTAAAAGTTTAGATTTCTTAAAAAAAATATTTTTATATTAAATGAGCCTTGAAAATATAAAAAAAACATATAGTATTTTAGAACGTGATAATATTAAAAATGACATTGAAAAATTAGAGTATAATCAGCAATGCCAAGTTTTTAATATTATCAAAAAACATACCGATAAGATTTCAGAAAATAGTAATGGAATTTTTATAAATTTGAAATATTTAAAAGATTCTGTCTTAGATGAATTAAGTGATTTTATAAACTATTGTAAAAACAATACTGATTTGCAAAAATTAAATGAATTAACTAATAATAGTATTGAAAACAACAGTAAGTTAAATGATAATTTATCTGAAGAGTATAATAATTATAATTTTGAATCAAGTCCTAATTCAGATTTTATATTTAAAAATTATATAGATAAAATCTCAACTCACAATATTAAAGAATTTGATATTAAAACTGAGGAAAAAAAACCTCTTAGTAAATCTTCTAAAATACCTTTAAATTTAATAGAAAATAGAATTATGAAAAAATGTCGTGAAATCAATAAATTTAATATGGATAATTCAGAAAATTTTATGGAAGATTTAGATCATTTAAACGAACTTAAATTTGAATTATAATGTAATATTTTTTTAAATAGATTTTTAGAAATATATTACAGTATTATATATATACGTTAATCATGAATATGCAAGATGTATATTTTAAAAACTCTATATTTGGAAGTAGTGTAGATTTAGATATGGCGAATTCTTTATCATTGGGAATAGGTGGAAAAACTTTACCATTGTATTTAGATTCATTTAATTCTGTCCATAATGCATGTGGAACATTGTTAGGTGGTGAATTATGTATAGGAATGAGATTATATGGTGATTCTATCTTACATGATCATAGCGGAAATGTTGGGACTGATACTACAACGGTTAGTCCTGGTTTACAGAATTTACCTATAGGAGGATTAACGAATGTGTCTGAAGTAGGTATGCGTATGGCATTTACCGGGGCTCATTGGGAAAGGGCTTTAGGTAATTTTGAAATATCTTGGAATACACAACCAAAACATTCTTTAGGTGTATATCCTATGGGTAATTATAATAATTTAGATTCAACTGATGATCAAGCAGGTAATATAAGCAACAGTGATCAAGCCCGTTTTGATAGAAAAGAACAACAATCCGCTACATTTGATATAACAAACAGTCATCAAAACGCTGGTGGAGGTGTTCCATCTTGGTTTGGTAGACCAGAATGGCATGGTATACAATGTGATTATCTTGAAGTAAATAAAGAAACACTCAATAATGGATTACAAATTAGAATTGATTGGGATGTATCAGTAATGTTTCATTTGTATGCTATTGGCACACATTATGGAAATAATTATGACTATCCTTTCGGAACATTAGGTTTAAATATGAATATCGCTTTTCTTAAAATAAATGTTGAACATACACCAGACCAGTCTGTTATGAGGTCTAACAATAATACTGGAACCGCTGGCGGCGCTATATCGGCGCCTTTAGGTGGTTCAGCCAGATCTGGGTCAAATACAAGTTACGTCGTTCATTTTCAAATGCCATTTTTTCAGGCTATAGATATAAAATACGCACATTTAGAACGATTAGGACAAGATGCGGCTACAGGTTTAGCTATTTGCTATCAATTACCCAATAATTTTGGTAAATTTAGAGTTGAAAGGCTTAAAGATAAAGCTATGGATGATTCTTTATTAAGTGAAGATGCAACTATAGTTGCAGGAACAGGAGAACATACTAGATTTACTTACTTTGGAACTCCAGGTTCAGGATTGTTTGCAGGATTAAATAGTGTTGCTTTAGATTTAGATAATTATATAAATAATCGAGCAGAAAACCGTTCAAAAGTTAGACTATTTGTTTGTTTCTAAAAAAAATAAATATTTTTAATTTAATTAATTAATATTTATTTTTTCTTAAAACTAATCGTTTTCTTATTACAACTATAATTTTTTAAATCTTTTGTATAATAGACTTCTAATTCATCTAACTCTGAATCCCATATTTTTTCAACTGTTGTTTCTTCTAAATCGTTTACTTCCATCTGTTTTAAATCTCTTTGTTCGGTTAATCGGTCAATTTCTTCTTTGGTTAATTTGTATAAATCCATTTTAAGTAAATAATCATAGCTTTTCTCACCGTCAGTTTTAATAGATAATTTAGGGTATTTCTTTTCAGATAACATTTCTAATATATCCGCTTTTTTCTTTCCTCGAATTTCAATTGTTTCATTTATAAATTCATTTATAAACATCACTTTATACTTTATAATATTTAATTCTTTTTCCAATTTATCAAGTAGATATGCTTTTCTTTCAACATATAAAGCATGTCTACAAGAAAACCATTCGTCAATAATTTCTCTTATATCGTTAAATTTTGATAGCTTTGATTTAGTATTAAAAAGCCACATATTTTTTGTGCCTAACTTAGAACTTAATTTTAAGTCTTTTGCTATTTTAGTTATAGGACCATCAATATCAGTAGTTAATAATTTATATAGAGTATTTTGGTCAAATTTAATAGTTATATCAACTGCAGATTCTGATGAATGGTCTATATATGATTTTATAAATTGCTTAGAATTTTCTTTCCCCCTTTCTATAGTTATTTTATCTAAAAATTCAATGTATTTTTCAGTCCAAGTTCCTACAGGTAATTCAGAGATATTAATCTTATCTTGTCCCAAAGTTGTAAATAAACCTTTTGTAATATAAGTAGTTTCATCTATTTTCTCAATATCTCCTTTAAACCCTCTATACCATGGTTTAATATCACCGTATTCTTTACCATCTAATTTTAATTTAATTAATTTAATTATATCAATAGGATTATAGCATGGTATAGATGTGCTAAAACCAGTCCCTATTCCCTCAGCCCCATTTACAAGAACCATAGGAATAATAGGATTATATGCTTCTGGTTCAATAGATGTTCCATCATCATCTAAATATTTATAAAGCGGTTCGTCATTATGATTAAACAATAGTTGTGTTGTTTTAGATAAATGTGTAAATATATATCTAGATTGTGCCGCATCTTTACCACCTAATAATCTAGTCCCAAATTGTCCACACGGTTCTAATATATTTATGTTGTTCGACCCCGTAAAGTTTTGTGCTAATCCAACAATAGCACCTTCTAAGGATTTTTCACCATGATGATAGGCAGATTTTTCTGAAACGTATCCTGCTAATTGCGCTACTTTCATTTCATTAAATAAGTTTCGTTTAAAACAACTAAATACTATTTTTCTTGTAGAAGGTTTAAGACCGTCTCTTATATCTGGAAGACTTCTATCATTATCGTAATTTGAATAATGAATCATCTCTTCGTCTATAAAATCGTTACACGTCATCGAAGGAATATTATAGTCTGGAATTTTTAATTTATCATGTCCATACAACCAGGTTTTTCTATCATCAGCTCTATCTTTTCTAAATGCTAAATCAATTTTGTTTTTTGTTTTAGTTTCAATAAGTTTGCCATTAACTTTTTGTTGATGTTCTAATTTAATATCTTCATCTGTCGTATATTGGACTAATTTCATATTTTTAAAATATTCTTTAGCTTCTTTAGTTGTTGATGTTCCCAAACCTTTATAATATTTAATTTTCCACCCTTTACTATTATCTTCTTTCCAAGCATCATAATCTTGAATTGTATAGAAAATTTTTTCTTGATTAGATTTTTTAGCTTTTATAATAGGTGTAATCATAGAACAAAGAAAACCCTCATCAAGTAATAATGGCCACATATGATCAAACAAGTTAAGTAAAAGACCTTTAATATGCGAGCCATCTAAATCCTGGTCTGTCATTATCATTATTTTACCATATCTTAAAGGCCATTCTTTTTCTAAAGATTTTTTATCGTAACTTTTGTTTGCCTGAAGCCCAATTATTTTTTTGATATTACTAATTTCTATATTTTTTAATATATCAGCATTTGATGAATCTCTGACATTTAATACTTTACCTTTAAGTGGAAAAACACCATAATTATTTCTACCTATAACAGATAAACCAGCAATAGCCATTGATTTTGCCGAATCCCCTTCTGTTAAAATTAAGGTGCATTCTTTAGATTTTTTTGTTCCAGCATTAATAGCATCAGATAATTTAGGTATCTTTACATAACCTTTCTTTTTGCCATCTGTTTTTTCTAAATCTTTATTTTCTTTATAGTTAGTTTGTTGAATAATTCGCTGCGTCAGTTCTGTTTTAAACAACTTATCTATAAATTGTTGTGATAGATCTATATAATGTTCAAACTTATTTTTATTTGTTTTTAATGTCTCTTTCGTTTGACCATCAAAAACCGGATTAACGACAGTAGAATTAATAAAAACTTGTAATTGATTTTTAACATAGGCACCTTTAACTGTAATTTTCTTTTTCTTTTTGATTGTCTTTACTAATTTATCCTTAATTTGGTCAACAATATAATCTACATGTTTTCCACCTCTAGAAGTATTGATACCATTAACAAATGAAACTTGGTCAAAAATTTCATCATTATTATATGTAGCTACAACATTCCAATTATCAGTTTCTTCTGAAATTCTGACTTTTCCGCCCTTGCTACCTATATATAAATTTACGTATTTTTCAAAATTGTTTTCTTGTAATTTTACCTTATTTAAAAATACATTTACCAATTTAGAACTACACGCGGCAATATCATAAACACGTTTTTTCATTAATGCTACATGGTCTTTGTCTAAATTTTTCATATTAAATCGTTTAAAATCTGGATACCACATTATCTTTGTGAATCCATTTGCAACACAAGTGGTAATTTTCGGCTTTTCTTTAATAGACATATTTGTTTTAAATGTCTGGATAAGTTTCTTTTTACGATTTTTATCTACGGTTTCTACAGTCATCTGTGTAGAAAATATATTTGCTAATTTTGCGCCATAACCATTTCTTCCACCCCATTCTCTTTTTTCATTATCATCATAATTTGTTGAAGTCAAAAGTGTTCCAAAAATTAATTCAGGTGGATAGATATTATGTTCTGGTAAAATTTCGATATCAATGCCATCTCCATCATTAAAAATAGAAACATAATTTTCTTCTACATTAATTTCAACTTTAATATTTTTAACAGGAACCGCCAAATTATTACCTGATTTAATTTTACTCGATTGTCTTTTGGAATGGTCAAATGCGTTTACCAATAATTCATCAAAACATTTATAAAATGCAGGACAATAATTAAATGTCGATTTTTCAATAGTTTTAGAATCATCTGTTTCTATTAAAATATATTGCTCAGTTTCTTCTAACTCAGTCGAACCCACATAACTATCTGGTTTTTCTAAGACATGTTCAACATGACTCATTTTTTTATATAGTTCTGATACATTACTTAATTGACTTAAAGTATCAGAATTATCTTCTATATTTTTTGGTTTTAAACTACTTGAGCTATTTTTTTTTTTAATACAAATTTTTACTTTAGACATTTTAACCTTATTTATAAAATTATTTTTAAATCAAATTAATATATAATTTAAATCTATGAATATATATATAGATATATATGAATTACGATAAAATTGTTAATCCAAAAACAGGAAGAAAAGTGAATCTTAATTCAAAATTAGGAAAAATAATATTAGAAAAATATATTAGAATTTTAAACGGAGGCAGTTCTAATTTAGATAGTGTTTACACACAATCTGGTAATGAAAAGTATAGAAATGCTATTAAAGATTCAGATTTTTTCTTCTATAATCAAGCTTATCCCAATAGACCTGGTATAGATTTCAATTTTTCGAAAGGAGAATCAATTAAAACATGGGATGACATAGAAAAAAATATTAAAAGCGATCCAAAGATACTGAGTATTAATTCTTCTCACCCTTTAACTAAAGATAAATTAAAAAAAAAATGGGAAAAATTTATAAGGAATAATTTGATAGCAAATGAAGACGCTTTAAATCGAGCTCTTGGAGAGGATTTTGATTTAACTACTGCTGACGAATTCGTATGTAGACAAGATAAAAATATTGACCCAGAAAGTTTATTAAGAACACATTATGATTTTAAAGGAACTCGTTTAGAAAAAAAAAAAAGTTTGTTAGGGGATAGGACTTCTAAAACTAGTAGTAAAATTCCTAAATTAAGAGAAGCATATAGTCAGTGTATTACAGATTTTAGACAAAACAAAAAAGATATAAATGAACAATGGATAACTGTAGTCACATTAAAAGATAGTTCTAATAAAGGCCATAAAAGTTTAATAAATTTCTTTACTAAATGTAAAAAGGCGGTTATTAAGAAAAATAAAATTAAAGATTTTTCACCAAAAAATTATCCAGTAAGAGATAAAAATGATTTGAAAGATGATGAAGTTATATATCATATGCCTATTTTTCATAATGATAAAAAGACTTCAGAATGGCAAGATTGGAAAAAATGTAAACTCAGCAGTAAGCGTATTATTACTAATAAAACAAATAGAACATGGGATTCATCATGTTCTGAATGGGGAAATGCACATGGAACTTTTGTAGGTGTTCTTGGTGATGTCGAAACCAGAATATTAGATAAATTAATTAAGTATGGACATAGAGAAAATGTATCTGCTTGGCCAAAGAATAGTAAAAAAAAACAACATGAAAGAATATTTAACTTACTTGGATTAAATCCAGGTTGGGGCAATTATAATAAAGCATTAATATTTGATGTTCAGGTTAAAGATTTAATAAGAATATGTCTAAATTCTGATGTTATGGCTAAAAAATGTATAAGAGTCGGTTCTTCTAAAAATAAAGCTTGGTTACAAAATATCACTGATAGCGCTCTAGGAAAAGGAAATGTTAATAATGCACCATTTACTGGTTTAGGTTATACGTATGACATTCATAATGTTCCAGATGTAAAATTTAATAAAATTGAAAATATAATGTCTGAAAACGCAAAAGCAGACATAGATTTTATGAATCAACCTCCCCACAAAAAAGTAAAAGGAATACACGAATTTTTAGTTCCTTGGGGGGCTGTAGTTAAAAATTTACACGTTATAGATATAGTTAATTATTTAGATAGTATAGGAACAAAAATTCAAAGTGAAAGACTTTGGATAGATAAATAATTTACAATAACAATAAATCATTAGGTATTTTTGACTTAGATATAGTTCTGTATTCATCTAATATATAATTTTTAACTTCCCTACTTTTAAGACAATCGTGTCTATAATCAATAATTTTTTTTGTCATATAATATAGAATAGTATAAAATGGCATAATAAGCCAAAATATATTTACCCACATAAAAGGCCTTTTTTCTAACAATGCACCTCCTGATGGAAATGTGCTATTATCGTAATTTACATTTGAAGGGGTTTTTTCCTGTATAAAATATTGGAACATATATAAAAAACTATTCATAAATTGTGTTCCCATAGAAACTGAGAGAGCTATTAAATAATTTTTATGATTTAAATTCAATTTAAATATTATAGCTAATAATGCAAATAAAGCACACTGTGTGCAATGACTGCCCTCTATTATTCTACTCCAATCATCTGTATGACTCATATATTCTCGATCTGCCCATGCTCCATATTCTGAATAAAATATTTGAGATAATTTCCATGGTAAAACATAACTAATATCATAAGTATCTTTTGTCCATACATGTTCATCTGTATTAATTAAATCTTTTGACATCAGTGTTACATTTTTATAGTTACTTAAATATGAAATTTCCCAGAATCCCGTTAATATTGTCATCATAACCCAATAATATGTAGCTCTATTAATTGTTTTTAATTGATTGTATTTCCATCTAAATGTAATAGAACCTATAAAATAAAATATAATTTCTAATATTCCTATAATATAACCTTTCATTATATAATAGTATATTATTTTTAATTTTAAGTAATTTACTTAAACATATAAATTATTTATCATATAAGTATGGAAATTGATACACTACCCATTATAAACCAATACGAGTGTAGATTATGTTTTGAGTTAGATACATTAGATAATTTGATATACCCATGTAAATGTTCAGGAACATCAAAATATATACATAAACATTGTTTAAATGAATGGAGAACTATGGCAGATAATAGAGAGGCATATAATAAGTGTTTTGAGTGTGGTTATGACTATCAATTGAAAAATAATCAAAATATTGAAAACAGTTTTTGTGATAGTATAATTAAAAAACTATCAAAAAATATATTTTTTTTTACAATAATCAATTTTATAATTATAAGTTTAATTGGATTATTTTTATTTTCTATAGATAAAAATAAAAAACTTATTGACATTTTTTTATATAATGACCACTACAATATTACTAATACTACTAATATTGATTCTAAAAGTGTTAATATTATTAGTTATTTTGTGTGGGGTTCTTTAATTTATTTATTATTATTATTTGTTTTATTTTTTATACTTTTTTTACAAATAAAAAACAAACGACTATATTGTAAATATTATTGTAAAAACAAAAATGTGTATATTTTTATAATTGCTGTTTTAATACTTATTGTAATAACAATGAATATAATATTTGGATTATTTATATTATCTGTTGGCTTACAATATATGATTAAAAATCATTTATATAGTTTAGAAAAATTAAGAGAGACAAATAATTTAGAAATATTAAACTATGAAGAAAATGAAGATTCGGAATACGAATAATTTGATTAATAAATTTATTATTTATAATATATATAAATAATGGCTTCATTAAGATTAGATGTAGTAAATAATCAAAACAATTTAGTAAAAAGTTGGAAAGGTGAAATTGATAAAGATGGTAAAACAAGAATAATTGAATCATACTTAAATAATGGAAAACCTATAAATGAAGAATTATCAACACGAGAAAGATTAGAAGAATTATTATTCAGATGTTTTAATTTTACAAGTAAATTATGTAATTATGATGAATTAGTAGGTGAAAATAGTGAAAATTTATTTTGTAAAAAATTAAGAGGTAGCGAAAGTGTAAATGACCATCATTGTGCAGGAAGTGTGCAATATAATGTAAAAAATGAATATTTGTTTCTTTATTTAGAAATTATGTTTTGGAACAAATATAAAGTTGTCTATAATCATACTTTACAAAATAAAGAAATAGATGTAAGACGAAGTTCAGGTGTAGTTGAAAAAGCTTTTATTGGAGATTATGGTCTTCGATGGAGTAATAGAAAAAATGAATTTTTAGTCAAAGTGCTTTTTGAAGATAAGACTTTAGAAAAACATATAACATTACTACAAGTTAAAGAATTGAATCCTGAATTAGAAATAAAGCCGATTATAGATGATATAGAAGACTTACCAGATTGGGTCAATGAAATATATTCGGAATGGAAACAATTTATTAAAGAAAATTTTAAATATTAATTTCATATTTCATTTTTAAATAATCATAATCTTCAGGAGTATCTACACCTATTTCATGGGATTCTTCATCAACTAAGACAGAATTTATTTTGTAACCATCTTCTAATATTTTTAACCATTCTATGTCTTCTGATAATTGATAAGGTGTATTTTTATCTAAATAATAATGCAATAAGTATTCTTTTTCAAAAGTAAATATACCTATATGTCCATAATATGTTATCTTATCATTAAACATATCTTTCTTGCACCCTGGTATTATGTTTCTTGAACCATACATGATATTATTAAATTTATCTAAAACCAATTTACCATTTGAACGTTTTTCTATGTTTTTTATATCATTGAAAATATAATGAAGGGTTGAACATTTAATATCATTATTTTTTTTTTTTATAAAATTCTCAATACATTTATCTATATTATTTGGATTAATATATGGTTCATCACCCTGTACATTAACAATAATATCACATTTATAGTCTGTTTTTTTTATAAAATTTACAATTCTTTCAGTGCCATTTAAACAATCGTCTGTAATATAACATTCTCCACCCCAAGATTTAACTTCATCTAATATTCTCGTATCATCTGTTAAAACAATAATATTATCTATTAATTTGCACTGCTTTACCTTTTCATAAACCAATTGAATAATTGTTTTGCTATTTATTTTTAGTAATGCTTTCCCTGGTAATCTTGATGAATTGAACCTGGCTGGAATAAAACATGTTTTAATCATTAGATTAAAATATATTTTATTTTTTTAAATTTTTCTTAATTATATTTTGTATTAACTTGATTATTTACTCTTAAAAAGGTAGCACATTTAGGTAAATCTTTTAATCTTTTTGCTCCTACATATGTGCATGTAGATCTTATACCACCTAAAATACTATTAATTGTATTTTTAACAGGTCCTTTATACAAAACTTTAACAGTTTTACCTTCAGAAGACCTATATTTAGCTACTCCTCCATTATATTTATTCATTGCAGTATCTGAAGACATTCCATAAAATATTTTATATTTTTTTTCATCTTCTTCTATAATATTTCCTGTTGATTCATCATGTCCTGAAAACATTGAACCAGACATTATAAAATCTGCTCCTCCTCCAAAACCTTTACTCATATCACCAGGAACAACAATACCACCATCAGATATAATATGAGCACCTACACCATGTGCTGCATCTGCACATTCTAAAACTGCTGATAATTGAGGCATACCTACTCCAGTTTGTAATCTTGTAGTACATACGCTCCCAGAACCAATACCTACTTTTACTATATCTACTCCACCATTTATTACAAGCTCTTCAACTACTTCACGTGTAACAACATTACCAGCAATAAGTATTTTATTCGGATATTTTTTTCTAACACGTTTACAAAATTTAATTAAACTAATCATATATCCATTTGCTACATCAACACAAATAAATTTTATATTAATATTTTCTTTTTCAAGTAAATCAATTTTCATGGTTAAATTAGCCCAATCATTATCACTAATACCTGTGCTTAAAACTGAATTATTAACAATTTTATTATCATCTTTTACAGCATTTATTAAATCATTTATATTAATATATTTATGTAAACATGTTAGAATATTAAATTCCGATGTAGCTTTAAGCATTGGGATTGTTCCTACTGTATCCATATTTGATACCATTATAGGTATTCCTTTCCATGAACTATTACTATGTAAAAAATTGAATTCTCTTTCTAATACAACTTCATTTCTTGAATTTAATGTTGACCTCTTAGGTCTTAGTAATACATCCGAAAAATCTAATTTTATTTCATTATCAATCTTCATATTATTTAAATTTTTGTAATTTAATTTTAAGTATTAATACTTTAAATATTATTCATATGTAATAAATTTAAATATTATAATATTTAAATATGGAAAATGGGAATTTTTTGCAATTAATTTTTGATACCGTAGATAACATAATGCCTGGAATTATTGGGTTTTTTTCTGGTGTTGTAGTATCATCAAAAAAAAGATTTAAAAAATATACAAAATATTATCAATCTATAAATGTATTTATAAAATGGTTTTACACTATATTTACACTACTTTACCTAATTTATTTGTATAAATATATAGGTAAAATGGTAATAGAATCTAGTATTTATACCAAATTATTATCAGCAGCTTTCAATGTAATAATGTTATTTTCTTCAAAAATACGACATCACTAGTTTAATAGTTATATAAATTATGTATTTATATATATATATATTAAAGTATGGGTAACGCTGAATCAAATGTAAATATTAGTAAGGAAGAATACGATAAGTATAATTTATATAAAGAACAGCAAAACTATTTAAAAACCCTAAATCAACAGCAAAATATTAATGCAGAAAAAATTAATAACAATGCAGAAAAATACATTGATAATGAGTATCGAGAAAATACCAATGTCTTTTTAGACCAAAGTTATAAACACCATAATGATATTAATAATATTAATAATAACAATACTAATTATAATAATACAAATTATAATAATATAAATAGCAATCATTATAATAAGAATAATATAAAGCAAAGTAATGGTAATAATCAGAGTAATATTGAAAAGAGTTACAATGTTGATATGACTAAAATAGATCCTTTTAATTTATTACAAACACACAACAATATTAATATCCAAAATTTAAAACAAAAATATAAAAAGTTAGCTCTGATTCATCATCCAGATAAAGGAGGTAATAGAAATAAATTTATATTACTAATAGATACAATTAAAGAAATTGATAAATTAATTGAATACAAAAATAATAATAAATCACATATAGATTTAAAAAATAATTATAAAGGTCAGTCAGATAATAGAGATACAAGAATTAATGTAAATTTAAAAGATTTTGGTAAAAATTTTAAATTAGAAAAATTTAATCAAGTATTTGATACGACAAAATCAGATAATCCTAATAATAGAGGATATGGAGATATAATGGTTCCTTCATCCAAAACAAGAGATGATATTGATGTAGAAAACAGTATAGGAAAATATAATAAAGATAAATTTAATCATAATTTCAATCAATATAAAAACAAACACTCTAATGAAGTAACAAAATACAAAGTTCCACAAGCTAATAAATTAAGTAGTTTATCTTATACAGAATTAGGTGAAACATCCGATGATTTGTCTCATTCTGTGAATAAAACTATATATAATGATTATAAACGTGCATATGAAAATACAGTATTAATAAATCCAAATAATATTAATATAAAGCGTTATAAAGATGTCAATGAATTAGAAAAAGATCGTGATAATATACAGATAACAAGAGAACAACAACTTGCAATTGAAAATGAAAAAAAGGAGCAGGAAAAAAAAGAGTGGAGACGTATGCAACAACTTAAAGCAATGGATAATAATATAATAGAGCAATTTAATAGACAAAATCGTTTATTATTAGATTGAAAAAATTTGATAATATAAAATTTAAATTAATAAATAGAAATATGACTGATTATTCTAATTTTACAAATATACTACATGCAATAAGTTTATTAGATAAATTATCAGATATTAACATTGATAAAATTAATTATTGGGAAATGCAATTTATAAAAAATATAAATGATACTCTTAATAATATTTCGAAAAATCTAGATTATGGTAAATCCAATATAGAATTAGATAATGTATTAAATAAATATATAAATTATTATAGTATTTTGATTCAAAATAAGATAAATAAGATAAATAATCAAGAATTTAAAAATCTAACTAAAACATTAAATAAAATTAAAAATACAACATCTGAAACTGTTGAAAAAAAAAATCAATATTATGAATATGATACTATTAATAATATTGATGGTAAATGCTACCTTGATACTTGTAATGATATTCAGGAACAAAAATCATACTATACAAAATTAGGAAGGAAATGTAAAAAAATTAATTATAAAGTCTAAGTATTTCTAGATGATTCTTTAGTAACGATAAGAAAAGGACTATGTGCTGATGAAATCGTTTTAGAAGTATCGATTATATTATTATCTAAATTATACGAGGTTTTATATAATATATTTTTATAGTAATCAGTATTAAAATATTTTTGTTTTAATCCTAATGATAATCTTAATAATTTAGTTATCCACATATTACTTTCAAGTAAACTTTTTTTATCTAAATTTAAAATCCAGTTGTTACTAAATTGTTTTTCTAAATTATCAATATTTAAATTAATAAAATGCACATCTTCTGGATTTTTAAAAATAGTTATATTTTGTGATAACAAATGCTGGCTATTTATAATTTTGTTGTTATAATCAAAATATCCATTAATATTGTTATCAAATAGATAAACATTTTCATCTATATTATTTTTAAAAATATTTGTAATTTCTGGTTTCAATCCTGTATAATGTTTATAGATCATACTTTTTACAATATTTAAAAGTTTGTAACATTTACTTGATTTTTTATTACAATATATTATTCTATCATCAAAATTGGACATATTTTTGATTAAAATCATTTCAAATTGGTTAATTTTTTTATAAATAGGTATTAAATTTTTAAAACATAAAGTATCTGGAGAAATCCATAATCCACCTTTATTATACAATAAAAAATATTTAATATAGTTTTTTTTAAGTGATGTGTCTATTCTTCCATCACTCCATGGAAAATTAGGTATAAACTGTAATATATTATCATCTGTGATAATATTTATATTAAATAAATTACTGTTTTTTTCAATAATTGAATTTACACATAACTTAGTTAAATTATTGATGTATTTAACAGAAGCTCTATCATAAAAACTCTTCCTTGAATTGTTTTTTTTTTCCTCTATATATATCCATATATTAGGCTTTTTGATTATAGGTTTAATTTTTGATAATTTTAAATTATTGTTATCTATTAAATAAGCAATAATTAGTATTATTATTATTAAAATAATCATAATATATTATATAATAACATAATATATATCATGTTATGATTTTATAAATAAAAAAATATATAAATATAATGGATTGGAATTATGATTCAGAAGAATTATATAATATAATATTTAAATATCTTATATTGTTTTTATCTAATCTATATGAAATAAAAATAACAAAAATCTATATTTATAAAAATTTTAATAAGTTTCTTAAACACAATAATATATATTTAAAAAAAAAGGATAAAATTAGAAGTGTAAATTATTATATAAAACGTGTATATAAAACTTGGGATAATTTTTTTCTTAATCTAAATACTGATATTATATTTTCAAGTAATAATTATATAATGTTATGTAAATAATACAACAATAGGAAGTCTGGGGTCAAGTTTTTTTATTACAGGATTATATTCTTTTGTATCCAATTTATCTAATTTATAGGTTATAAATTTATTACCTTGTATATATTTTTCTGAGGACATTATTGTATAATTTCTGGTTCTTAAAATTTGTCTTAATACAGTAACCACATTTTTTTCGTTTAAATCATTTAAATAAGTTCTAGATTTACAAGGTAAATAACAATTTTCTAATTCATTCTTAAATAAGATAATTTTATATACTGTTTTTTGCATTTTTAAGTGTTCTCTTGTAAAAGAATGTTTATCATCTAAATCAAAAAGGCCAAAAGCATTTAAAAGTTTTTTTAATAATTCATCTGATGGAATTTTTCTAAATAATTGATTCTTAGCCATTATTATATTGTTTGAAAAAAAAGTAAAATCATAGTTATTAGAACTGATTACTATACTATTATATCGACGAATCCTGCAGGTTTTAATTATTTAAATTTCTAGAAATTTAAATAAAAATTAATTATTAATTAAATAAAAATTAATTAATTAAATAAATATTTTTTTTAGGAAATAAAAATATTCCATATAAAATTAAAACAATAAAAACAGATTTATATAATTTGTAATTATATTTATAAATTAAATAACAAAATATTATTAATGAAAAAATATATGAATAAATATAAGTTTTTTCATAATATGTGTTGAATACCTTTAAATTTTTTGAAAAAGGTGCTTTATTTAAATCTAGTGGTCTATACAAACCATCCGTAATATCTATATTACAATTAATATTACATATATCGCCTACAATGATTATATATTTAAATTTTTTTTTTTTTAACTTATCAAAAATTGTATTTATACTTTTAAGGGATAAATGTTGTAGTATATCTTTTAAAATATAAACTTCTGCTTGGGGAATATTAAATTCCAATATATTTTTATTTATAAATTTAATATTAGATTTTTGATAATATTTAATATTTTTAGAAATTACGTCTTCAACACAATCTATCCCTAAGTATCTTATTCCATCCCAATTTATATGTTTTAACGTTTGCCAATCACCACAACCTAAATCACACACACTTTTAATATTATTTTGTTTTAAAAATTTTTTTAAAAAATCTAAATAATAATAATTGTTTATTTTAAGTGATCCAGAACCTGAACCAAATATCCATAAGTTATATTTGTATATATTATCAAACATATATATATATATATATATATATTACATTAGTTTACTTAATACACATATACTAAATATATATATATATATATATATATATTAAATATAATATGTAGAATTATTTTCTAATAATATAATATAGAATGGGAAAATATTCAAAATCAGACTTATTACCAGATAGTGCCAGAATTCTTAAAAACGGTATGCTTGCTGGCTACGTAATGATAGATGGGAAGCCCCAATTTAGAATCATAGGTGTTGAAGATAGAGAGAAACTTAAATTATCTAGTGCAAAAAGAAGACCAGGTAGAAGAACACGTTCATTATCTCCAAAAGGCGCAATGAGAGCTTTTAATAGACATTATAACAAAAGTCCTAAATACAAAAGTCCAAAAAATAGAAAAGGAGCTAAATCAAGAGATTTATGTTGGGATAATCAACCTTTAGTCAGGGATGCAAGATATAGTAGGTCACCACATAGATATGATTATCCAGGACTTGATGATGGTTCACGATGTGAAGGTGGTCCCCGTGCCTATAAAAACAATTACAATCCTGTAAAAATGAGAAAAGGTTCAAAGGAAGCTTTAGCTTGGGGAAAAAAAATGAAAAGTCAATCACAAGCAGGAGGAGGCGTAGGAGAAACCCGTCCAGTAAGTTTAAAAACTGCTGTAAAACTTTTAAGACAATACTATAATGAGAAATACAATTAAATTATTTCTAGAGGACTATAATTATTAGTATTACGTAATTTGTCAATTGGATTTAAAGTTATTTCTGTAATTTTAGTTATTATTTTAGAGTCATCTATAATAGGTAAAATTGGATTACATTCATGAAACCATAGTTTTTTTTCAATATCTACATCAAAATCATCTGGATAAAAATGATATAAATCAATATTATCTAATATACATTTAGAATATAAACTGGGTAATAAATGAAAACTATTTTGTGGAATTACTAATGTAAGTTGTTCAAGTGGATTATAAGGTTTAGACTCTAAAAACTCTGTAGGGTAAATTCGATTACTATAATATATTGATAACTCACGAAGACATGGGGCTGCCCTAAATGGGTAATACCATTTCCAACAAATACAACCTTTAATATAATAATGTAAAACCCATTCTAAGCCTTGTGTATATTTTATACAAATATCTTTTAAGAATTCTGATGATTTAGTAACATTGTTTATATTGAAATAATATTTATAGTATTGTGAACGCCAATCAGGATTATTAAAATTTATTTTAGGTTCTTTATATTTGTATAATAAGGGATAAAATTTTAATTGCTCAATGTCTCTTTCAAAATCATTTTTGTAATATTTACCGTATATTTTTTTTTTTTGAATATTATTTTGGATATCTTTGAGTTTATAATCCTCACTATTATATAAACAACTTAGTATTTGATGTAAAAATGTATAATTAATTGAAATATCATTAATTAAATAATTTTTTCTAATAGATAATATTTTTGAATAAATATTAATTAAATCATTAATACTATTATTTCCTATATCTAAATTAACTAGTTTAGGTAGAAAATCATTTCCTAATAGAAAACAAAGAAATACATAATCTACAATTATTTTTTTTTGTTCTAATTCAAACTCAATAACATTTATTGTTTTACATATTTCACTATATAGATGTTCTTTTAATTTTTCTATACTAAAATATAACAATTTATCCATATTTACTTTTCCAAAATTTATAGATTCTCTTAATAGATAGACTTTACCATCTAAACATAATGATAACATTATTAAATCAGCATCTAAACCATATATACAATTTATTTCATCGTGAGTCGAATTTCTTATATCTTCCATGATTTTATGTTCACCTTCTCCAGGAATACTTGCATCAGATAAAATAATTTTTATTTCATCATTTTTAGTTTTATTTAAATTTTTTTTAATGTAATTAGATAATTTAATCATAAATAATGTTCCAGGTGTAATAGAATTTGTATCCCAGACAGATTTTATCTCTTTATCGTATTTAAAATGTATTTCTTTTATTAAATTTTTTTCCTTAAATGTTCTATATCTTCTTAATCTTTGTTGTTCCATTTTTGCCCTTGGCGCAACACCATCTATTGAAATATATAATTGTTTTTTTGGTTTACAGTATTCTTTAATATAAATTATGTAATTAATTATTTCATTAAACATTAATTTTTCTAATTTAGAAATGATATTAATATTATCATTAATATCATTTTTATTACTCATATAATCCTTATTATGTAAACGTATTAATTCAGGATTATTTGCTGTTATTTTATGACAACAAGGGTGAATTAAACCATTTGCATCTAAATATAGATTATCTATCTCGTTCGTAGGCGTATCTAAAATTAAATTATCATATTTATTTGTAATCCATCTAAAAAATTTAGGAATACCCATTACTGTTTTTTAAAAAATATATAAATTTATTTCGGAAATCAAATTTATAATTATTAAAATAGATTGTCTAAATCAGTTAAATCATCAACATTAATTTTATTATTGTGATTATCAGTATTAATTTTAAGATTAGTTTCCGTTGTTTCAGTTTCATCATCAGAAGTATCAGATATAGAATTGTTAAAAGATACGTCAACAGTATCCTTTGTGTTATTATCAAAAAATTGTCCATTTTTGGCAAAACATTCTTTAACTTCATTATTGTTTATTAAAATATTTACTTGGTCATATGTATATTTTTGTATCATATCACATAAATTGTCTTGAAAATCTCTTAATGAAACTAGAATAAAATCCCCTTGTTCAAAAAATGTTCTTTTTCGTAATTTACCTCTAACATGACCTATACGTTCTTTTTTATCATAGCATAATATATTAAATCTACAATTACCTAGAATTTTAGTAATATACCCATATTCCTGTTCTTCTGTTTTTTTTAGACTCACAATATCATTTCTTCCAGTATTATCTCTCTTTCTTGCAAATTTTTTATGTTTATTTCCACCATGAGTATTTTTAACCATTATTAATATAATATAAGAATTTATTGTTTTAAATAATCAAATTAAATTTAAAAAATCTTTATATAAGTATGATGCCAAATCTTAAAAATATTTTAAATAATAAAAATAAATTAGAAAAATTAATTTTATTACAACGTAATTTTAAAAAAATACTAAATTATAAAAATAATATCAGATTTCAACTTGACCATTTTTTAAATATATGTAGCTACATAATTAATCAAATAAATCATAAATTTGACCTTAAAATAATTGACTATTCTGAATATAATATAGGATTATCAGCAATATATGACCTTGTAAAAGAAATAGACATTTTAAATAATTTATCTATAAAAGAATTACTTAAATTATCAAAGTTTAAAATTTTACTAAATCTAGTAAAATTTAATTTAACTATTAAAAAATATATTCTTAAATATGGTTTAAAAGATTTAATCCAAATTTGTAAATTTTTATGTATAGAAAATTGTCTTAGTTCTGAATTTCTTACTTTTTATAATGATTTATTTTGTCCAACAGGATTAACTATATATAAATTTGAACACAATCAATATAAAAATATTCATGATAAAGATAATGTATTAGATTTTGATGTAATTATCAAAACACCCATTATAAAATTATTTAATTCTGATAAAATATATTATAAATTACATGGTTGTAAAATTTTTTTACCTATTGCAAACATGATGTATTTATTTAATGGTTATTTTATTACAGATCATATAAATATTTTAAAAAAACAAAAAAATTTTATAAAAAAATACAATGACTTAATTCAATTATTAATTCAAACGAAATTTGAAAGCCTATATATAAAAAATTATATTAATAATTTATCATTACGAGATTTTATAGTTAATAATAATAATGACTTAATAGATAAAGTAAATAATAATTATAAAGAACTTATTAGAATAAAAAAAACAGATATTAATATTATAATTAAAGAATTTATCAACAATAATATGCTTTATCATATTAATACTATAAATAATCTTTTATTACAACCTAATAATCTTATGAATTTAAATCTTATCGATTTACTTTTAGATTTATTAAAAAATGACACAAATTATGATTATACTTTTTTTTATAAATTACTGCCTAATTCTTCTAAATTGTTTATAGAAAATCTAAAAAAAAAATATAAGCTTCAAAATATAAAAATTAGTTTATCTTACGAAAAGAAGATAGAATTAATGAATTGTTCACAAAACATTAAAAATAAAGTGATGTCAAGATTAAAAGAATACAATAACTCTAAAAATAATGATGTTAATTCTAAAGCCCAAAAATTTTTAGATGGATTTATTTCAATACCATTTAATATTTATAAAAAACCATATATAATTTCAAAATTTGAAACTATAAATAATACTAATTCACTCAATATTATAAAACATAGTATAAATAATGTAAATTATAATGTATTATTTAGCCCATTTGTTGAAAAAATAGTATCAGATTTAAATAATTTTAATGATGGGCGTAAAAATGCTATAGGATATAATATTTTTTACTATAATTTAAAAAAAAATTTAAACAATATTTATAACTTAAAATTAAAAATTTTAGATATTGTTGATGATAATGACTTTATAAAATTATTTAAACTGGTTGATTTGAAAAATATATGCAAAAAACTAAATATTCCCATAAAAAAAAAAAAACTTGATATGTCAAATAATATATTAAATTATGAAGTAACTATAACTCAAATAAATGTGATAAAAAATATTTTAAAAGTTAAAGACAATATTTTAAATGTTAACAATTTATATAGTAAATTGATTGACTTTACTAATATTTGGGAAAATTATCAAAAAGAACAAATAAAATATTTAAATTATGTAGATAAAACACTTAATGATACAATATATGGATTAGAAACATCTAAAAGAGAAATTAAAAGAATAATTGCTCAATGGATAACTGGAACCAATAAAGGATATGTCTTAGGCTTAGAAGGACCTCCCGGTGTAGGTAAAACTACTATAGCAAAAAAAGGTATTGCAAAATGTTTAATTGATGAAGATGAGACAACAAGGCCTTTTATATTTATAAGTGTAGGAGGTTCTGCTAATGGAACTACATTAGAAGGACATAATTACACATATGTAGGTTCATCATGGGGGAAAATTGTTGATGGGTTAATAGAGTGTAAATGTATGAATCCTATAATATACATAGATGAATTAGATAAAGTTAGTAATACTTTACAAGGTAAAGAAATTATAGGAATCTTAACACATTTAACCGACTCAAGCCAAAATGACCAATTTAATGATAAATATTTTGCAAATATTCCAATTGATTTATCTAAAAGTCTAATAATATTTTCTTATAATGATTACAATGCAATTGATAAAATTTTAATGGATAGAATTCATAGAATTAAAATTGATCCTTTGTCTGTTTTAGAAAAGGAGATAATTGTTGAGAAATATATATTACCTGAATTATTAAATACAATTGGATTTACGACCGATAGTATAATTATTGATAAAATATCAATTAAACATATAATTAATAAATATACGAATGAATCAGGAGTTAGAAAACTTAAAGAAAAAATTTGTGAACTTTTAAGAGAAGTTAATCTACAATATATTGATAACAAAATATCCTTACCATTTAATATTGACGTCGAATTTATTGATAAAATATTTATTAATCATTGTAGGATTGACATAAAAAAAATATATGAAAAACCTTTAGTTGGTGTGATAAATGGTCTATATGCTAGTTCAAATGGTTTAGGTGGAATAACTATTATTGAAGTATTTAAAAAATATACTTCCAACTTTCTTACGCTAGAATTAACAGGAAATCAGGGCAGTGTTATGAAAGAAAGTATGAGTGTTGCAAAAACATTAGCTTGGAATTTACTTAATAAAGAATTACAAAATAAAATTTTAGAAAATAAAAATTATGGTATTCATATACATTGTCCTGATACATCTACACAAAAAGATGGTCCATCTGCTGGAACAGCAATAACACTAGCAATATTATCATTATTCACGGGGTGTCCTATTAAAAACACTGTTGCTATAACTGGAGAAATTGATTTAAATGGTAATGTTCTTAAAATAGGAGGATTAGAAAATAAAATTTTAGGAGCAAAAAAGGCGAATGTATTAGATGTTATATGTCCGGCTGAAAATACTGAAGATTTAAAGAAAATAAGAAGAAATAAGTTAAATATTGAGTCTGAATCTTTTAATATACATATGGTTAAAAATTTAAAGGAGACTATAGATTATATTTTTGATAAGTCAATTTATAAATATTTAAATATTTAATATTAATATATTATAATGTTTTTAATAAAAAATATTACAAATATATTTTTATACCTAATCAATTCGTTATTTGTAAATTATTTATATGATTTATTGAGGATAATATTTAATAATGTATATAATAATTATAAAATTATTACACCAAAACATAAACAAATATATTTTATATCTAATATAATTAAAGGTAGTATATTAGGACTGTTCAGCCCAATAGCATTAAGAATTTTATACAGTTTCATCTTTAAAGACATATGGGAAGTTGAATTAATTAAGTTTTTTGCTAATATCTATGTATCATTGGATTTAGTTTCAATGTTTAAAGTTGAAAAGATGCAAATAAATACTACTATACATCATATCATGGTGCAAGTTTTATATTTATTTTCTTTAATAGTATGTGATTTTGGTGAAAAAACTATAGCTAAACCTATTGTTATATATGCTATATTTTCAACTTTTTCTTTTGTAGTTAATTTATATTTATCTTTAAGGTTAACATTAAAAGAGAAATATTTGAAAAAAATAGCAACAATTGCCTCTATATTATATCAGATTTGTTGTCTATTTAATTGGTTATATCAAGGATATTATTTGTATACAGAAAACATATATATAATTTATAAACTAATTTATACTTTTATAATATTATCAATTGTAAATGATGATATTGTTTTGATTAATTTTTTAAATAAGAATAGTAATTTAATTGAGTAAATTTTTTATCGTGCCCATTGATTTACTTAAATAACTTGAAAATCCTGACGAGCTGGTTTGTTTAGGTGAGCTACCTAATATTTTATAATCATTTTTAATATTTTTAGATTTGACATTTATATAATTTTCTAAGTATCTATTAGGTGCAGAATGTGGATATAATTTATATGTTTCTTTATTATAGACATTATCATAATCTATTATTTGATTTGTTTCTGATATCTGAGAATCATTTTTATTATTATCATTATTTGATTCAAACATATCTTCGAATTCTAAATTTATATCATTATCTTCAAATGAACTGAAACAGTCCTCGTATTTACTTTCTAAATAACTTTCACACCAATTTTCCATAAATATCATTTCCCAAGATATTCTTTTATTTGGATCTTTTACTAAAATTTTTGACAATAAATCAGATAATCTATTGGGTTCTATGATAATGTCATTAGAGTCTTTAAGTTTAACAAATAGTTCTGTTTGGTTGTGAACATTATAGGGGTGCCTTTTAAATATGATCTCGTAAATAATTACTCCTAATGACCATATATCTGATTTATCATTGTATTCTCTGTTAATTATCATTTCAGGAGCCATATAAAGTGGACTTCCGCAAAATGTATTTATTAGATCAACATCTTTAATATTTTTTGCAAAGCCAAAATCGCATATTTTAATAATATAATCGTGAATTAATATATTTTGAGGTTTAATATCTCTATGTAAAATATTTTTTTTATATAGATATTTTAATCCATTTAAAGTTTGATTAATATAATTATTATCATATTTTGTCTCTTTAGAATCAATATAATTTTTTAAGTTACCCATATTACAGTATTCGAGTATCAAATTCATTTTATTATTATATAAAACTATGTCATAAAGTTTCAAGATATTAATATTATCTAATTTTTTCATTATTTTTATTTCAGAGTCTAAATATTTTTTATCAATATGTTTGATAAATTTTTTTATTGCTACAGGCTTTCTATCTTCTAATTGATAACCTCTATATATTATAGAAAAAGAACCATAAGCTATTTCTTTGTCATTATAATAATAATTTCCTAAAGTTTTATAGCTCATACTTAATATTATATATAAATTTTTTTTAAATATATATTTAAAGGAAAAAGTATAATAAGCATTAATGATATTTACGTTTTTATCTTTATTTTTATGGGAATATTTCCATGTATTTTTAAAAAATAAAAATATAATGTATAATAGAAAATTAAATAAAAACATAATTTCGTTTACTCATTCAATCTTATGCACAGTAATAGCTTACCAGAATATATTACAAGATTTACCTAATTATCACTTATTATATAATTTTAGTTTTGGTTATTTTTTATGGGATATTATTTATATATTGATAAATAGAGATTATAATGATTTAATGTTTATATATCATCACATTATTTGTTTACTTGCATTAAATTCAATGATCAATAATAATGATAGTGAAATAATAAATAAAGTATTTTTTTTTGGAGAAGCATCCAATTTTTTTAATTATGTTGTTTATCACTGTATTAAACTCGATTACTTGAAAAAAAATATTATCTTTTTAAAAATTTTACAATTTCTTTGGTTTTTTTATTTTAGAATGATTTTAATATCCCAAACTATATATGAAGAATTTAATAATTTAAATAATAAATATTTTGGTTATGTATTACTGAGTATTCATGTTTTAAGTTTTCTATGGATGTCAAAACAATTTAAAAAAATTAGTAACTATTTATTAAATTGAATTTGTTGATTAAATTTAGATATTTATCAGTCTTATCAATATCAATATTAATCTTGTCAAATTCTAAATAATTTTTAATTAATGTTTCATATACATGTCTAATTTTATTTTTATTTTTGATATTTAATAAGATGTGATTGTATATATTTATTTTAAATAAAAATCTATTTATATCTTCTAATGTATCTAATTTATTGGATATAGTATGTAAAAAATTTAATTGATTATTAACAAACAAATATAAAAAAATACTTACATATTTTCTATTTAAATGTTCAAATTGTTCAATATTTTGTTCTTGTTTTAAATAATTAGTAATAAATTTTTTATATAGTGTTGATAATTTATAGATATTTAAATAAAAATTATTATCATTGTAAATAATATCTCCTAGTGTTTTTCTGTATAAAAATTTTTTAATATCTAAAAAACATAAATTATCTTTTATATCATTCGATAACATGATATATTCTATAAGTAATACTACAGCTCGTTCTGATAAAAACATACTTAATTTTAAATTATTAGAATAGTTTAAAACAATCCAAAATATATTATGAATTGTTTCTATGGATTTAAAACAATAATCTATATTTTTAAATTTATTGTAAATTTTTTTTAAGGAATTAGTAATTAATTTACAATATAAATTATATGTAGTTTGAATATTTGAATATGATGTTTCTATTTTACTTTTTAAAAAATCATTTAAATCAGTATCATTATTCATTTATATATATATATATAATACGTTTATTTTGTGTAAATAAAATCTATAATATTATGGATATAAATTCTTAACCCATTGTGGTATATTCTGAAAAATAAGAATTTAAAAAGATAGTCCAACAAATTTGGAAACTATTCAGATATCTATTCAATAAGTTTAAATTTAAATGAGAATAGAAAATGTTAGTTTACAATACTAACGGTTCTGAGGTTAAAAGAATCTATCTTAAGATAAATAAAAAATAAAAATTATTAAGTTTTATTTTTTATTGATTTATAATAACTTATATCTACAATTAATATTTTGTTGTTTTAAAACAATCATAAATATATTGGCCTAATATAACAACTCTTTTATTATCAGTAAAATTTTCATTTGGCCCTGAATGGACTAATTTTGAATTCCATAATATTAAATCTCCTTTTTGTGCATTTAAGTAATTTAATTTTGATTTACAGTATTTTTTCTTTTTGTAAAATGTATTATCATTGAAACTATCTTTTATATATACTGTCGCGCCATTATCTTTATTTACATCACTGATACATAAGAATATCTGAATCGATAATATATCTTTAATTTTATATAATTCATTATTCAAATCATTATAATATTTACTGTTAAACGGATAATCTCGATGTAAATTCATTGGATTACCTTTTGATTTTGGTTCATTAAATGATAATTTATAATCAAATGCATTTACTATTTTATCTGATTCAAAAATATATGAACAAATATCTTTTATATTATAATTATTTATATCATCAACTAATTTTTTAAATGTTATTTTTTCTCCACATAAACATCCTTCAACAGCGCCTTGATTTATATATTTTTTAGTATTCGAAATAAATTCATCATTTAAAAATGACTTAATTATAGTAAAACCATTTTCTTTAATTTCTTTTTTGTTATTCATATATTTTTTTTCGATGCTTCTGTCAATTGTATAAGTTTTTTCTATATTGTGTTTAATATTTTCTATTAATAATGTCTTATTTTTATTATTTAAATTTATTTGCTTTTTTCCATAATTTAAAATTAAATAATTTAGCAAAAATATAGATATATTAATTAATAGATTCTTTATTTCAATCAATGGAAAACTATACAGTATCAAAAAACATAGTTGAAAAAAATTAAAAAATATTATATATAAATTAAGATTGCTTAAAAATTGCATTTTATTATATAATATAATATTTAATATTTTTTTTTTTTTCGCAATATATATGATTAATGATTAATTATACATTAATTAATATCTAATATATATTTTTTAAAATCTTTATACAAAAAAAGATTATCCCTATTTGAAAAATCAACAAAATTTTGATATTTAGTTTTACTATTTATGTATACTCTATATCCATGATATTTCTTATATAAATTCATAAAATTGTAACTTTTTATTGAAGCTTTATACTTATCTATTTGAAAAAATAATTTATCGTATTTATTAAATGTTAAATTTTTTATAGAAAATGATATTAATACGTAATCATCGTTATTTTTAACGATTAAATTTAATTCCTTATTATCTCTGATAAAATTGTCTAAAATATTTTTTTGGTTATTAAATAATTTAATATTAAAAGTTGTTAAATCTTTGCCATTATTATAAAAATTTAAAGGTAGAATATTTTCTTCTACAATTTTTCCATCTAAACAATATAACCAACCAAATTGTATATTAAGTCTAATATCATAAAAACAATATTTTATTTCAATATTTTTAAAAAAATGGATAATATCTTTTATACAATCATCAATAGGACATGAATTTTTAAAAACTAAACAATTAATTGAAATTTTGCTTTCCTTACATTTTGAACTATCGTTAAATTTTGCAACTATAGATTTATACCAAGGCTTTTGACAATAGTTAAATTTAGAAAAAAAAGTATAATTATCTAAAAAATTTTTAATTTCTATATTATTTCCATGTAATTCAATTAGATTGATAAATTCATTAGACATATATATTACATATATTATTTATTCCTTTTCACTTTTAAAATTCTAAAAATCTTATTAGCCAATTGTCCATTATACAATCCTTTTCCATTTTCAATATTTTTTACTATATCTGGTTTTACTTTTAGTTTTTCTGCTAACTGAACTTGAGACATTTTAGGAACGGCTTTGGTTCTAGCTTGTGTAACTTGTTTTCCATAATCTACACCCCAATAGTTTAAAGATTTACCTTCGTCATGGTCTCTCTCTATTTTTGCCGAATTAGTTAAAACTTTGTTAGGCGCATTATTATTAAGTTTTTTTTCGACAACTTTAGAATTATGTGTATGTTTTTTCCCAATAACAATTGTTTTTTGGTGATAGTCTTCCATAATTATTAATGTATTGCTTTTATATAATTTCATAATCAATTTTATTTATAAAGATGATCTTTATCTGATTTGTAATGATATCTTTTTACAATATTGTAGGCCTCATCAATTTCCTGAAATAATTTGGTATATTTTTCTAATTCATCTGGATGTTTGTCTGGATGATATTTTGAACTTAATTTCAGAAATTTTTTTTTTAATTCAGCTAGGGTAGGTATTTCGCCTTTTTCTAATCCCAATTTTTCATAATAAACTCCTATATTTTCAATATTTTCTAAAGGTTTTTCTTTAGGTATATAATCCTCTTTTTCTAAATCAGACAATAATCTATCTAATTGATTTATGTAATAATTATAACCTTTTTTAGAAAAGATATTATTTAAATCTCTATAATTACTTTTAAATATATTGTTTTCACATGGTGATATTGAAAAAAAATTGCTTTTAAAATCTTCATCTTCATTTAATGTTTTTAAATCTATAGTTTTTTCTTTAAAATCCTTTTTCCTTAAATGACTAACCATATCTACAAACCAATTGTCTATATAAACTTTAATTAAATCTTGGTATTTAGTTTCTTGTTTTAAGAATCTATTTATTTTTTGGTATAAATTTACTAATTGTTTTTCCTCATCAGATAGTCTAGTAGGTTTTATAGAATTAACAACTTTAGCTTTCCTCCTTATACCGCCACTTTTTATTACTTTTTTTTTTCCTAATTTAGATAATTTTTTTTCAATTTCAGACATCTAGTTAATAAATAATTTTTAATTATGTTTAAATAATTTTTATTTAAACATATACTACTAAAATAGTTTATAAATGAAATATATAAGTTTAGAAGATAATAGAATGTTTGAAAATATTAAAAATTCTGGTCAATATGGACAAATGTATATACAATTTTCTGCTAATTGGTGTGGTCCTTGTAAAATGATAACACCTAAAATAAAAGAATTAGTTAATACCACTCAAAATGATAAGGCAATATATTGTTATTGTGATGTAGATGAATACGATGAATTAGCGTCACAATTAAATATAACAAGTATTCCGACATTTGTTATATATAATATAGCAACTGGTCAATTTTCAGATAAACTAACAAGTAGTAATTATGAAGATATAAAAAATTATTTTAGTTTATAAATTAATTGAAATATTGTTTTTGACTACATTTTTAATATTTACTAATTCTTTTAGAAAATCTTCTAATTTTTCTAAAGGGAATTGTGTTGGAGCATCACACAAAGATTTTTCAGGATTATCATGCACTTCCATAAATATACCATTAACTCCTAATGATACAGCCATTCTTCCCATATACGGTATCAAATATCTTTCACCACCTGAGCATACAGAACCATTTTTAATTAATCCACCTGGCTTTTGTAAACAATGTGTGATATCCATTGTTACCAAATTATTAGGTCCTTGCAACCTTATTAAATTTCTTGGGTCTACAACTAAATCATTATATCCATACATATTCCCTCTTTCACATAATAAGATTTTTTTGTTTCCAGTAGATAGGATTTTTTCAACACAATGATGCATAGTTTCAGCCCCACAGAATTGTCCTTTTTTTATGTGAAGTATTTTTTGTGAATTACCAGCAGCAATCAATAAATCAGTCTGTCTACAAAGAAAAGCTGGTATTTGTATTATGTCAACATAGTCCTTAATTAAATCTATTTGATATGTTTCATGAACATCAGTTATAATATATACTCCTAGTTCTTGACGTAAATCTCTGAATATATTACAACTGAT
>Ga0209634_1000116_pt1 | contig 62886 bp, 79 predicted proteins | sample LinPmetageLP40_FD_184043 | JGI IMG/M metagenome (GOLD analysis project Ga0209634, IMG submission 184043) | Marine viral communities from the Pacific Ocean - LP-40 (SPAdes) (version 2) | ecosystem: Environmental > Aquatic > Marine > Oceanic | place: Pacific Ocean | collected 2010-08-26
CAAATGATCTTTTCATGTGATCTGCTTGAGAACGTTGCCATTGACCAGAGAATCCAATCTCATAGTCTCCACCAGTTGATGCACCCATAAGTGGTAAATGATTTCTGTAAATACTCATATGAGCTCCTAACTATAAGCTAGTGAGGCGACTGCTTGGATTCTTGCTGTTGAATATACTACATAATCAATTCTATCAACACCAGCTGCAGTTGTTGTTAATGTTGGAGCTGTACCTCCAATAAAATCCCACACTGTTGAATAACTCAATGTTCTGGATCCAGTTCCGTCCTGCGTCACAAATATTGTTCCTGCTTGACCAACTGCAACGTTGGCTGGTCTTCCTAATCTTGTACTTGCACCAAGTGTCAAATTAAATATGTTTGCATTTGCAAAATCTATAGTCACGTTTGCACCACCAACAGTTACACTCTCAACTCTACCTAATTGAGCTTTAGCATATGTTGCACTGTTATGAGTAAAAACTCCATTTGCTGCAGCTACATTACCTATTCTAAGTTCTCTGGCACCAACTACATCAGCACCCATTTTAGTATTTGCACTTACTGCACCTGTTGCTAATTCTGATGCTCCAACAGCACCAGCTTTTATATTACTTGCATCTATTATATTTGCAGCTATTTTAGTATTTGCACTTACTGCACCTGTTGCTAACTCGGTTGGTCCTACTGCGCCTGTTGCAATAGCATGTGCTGTAATAATACCTGCATTGAATTGTGTATTAGCTGTTAAAAGATCACTTGATCTTAATTCTGTTTTTCCAACATTACCAGTTGCAATAGCATGTGCTGTTATTACTCCTGAACCAAAAGCTGTATTAGCTGCAATACCACCTGCAGCAACTTCAGTTGCTTTTACAGCACCTGTTGCTATTTCGGCAGCGCCTACAGCACCATCTACTATATTGGTATTTGCGACAGCATTGTTTGCAATACCATCTAATCTAATTCTTGATAAACCGCCCATAATTGTCCTTTACTTTTATTTATCTATTTATCCCAAAGCTATAGCAAAAGCTAACGAATCACTAACAGATCCTAGCTCATTAAATGTTGTACCGTCGTTAGTAAATTCAAATTTATTTCCTGTTTCGTTAAATCTTATTTCAACATTTGCTTGATTTCCTCTATTTACTTTTATACCAGCATCATTACTTGGTGTTCCATCTAAACCAGCATTAAGTATCATAAATGCACTCTCAACATTTGAACTTGAAGTTGTTGTTTGTGTGGTTGTACCTTGCACTATTAAGTTACCAGTGATTGTTACTGATTGTCCAGAAAAACTTATATTTGTTGCATCTGGTTTAACAAATGTAGAATTAACATATGAGTTAGCAGCTGCATATGCTTTTGTAGTAAAAGTAGCTGAAGCATTTGCAACTTGTAATCTATCACTAACTAAAGTTCTTATAGCTGTATTAGTACCTCCAAGATTTGTATTTAAATTTCCTATTGCTGCATTTGTATTCGCTAAAGCAGCCAAAGAAGCAACATTCGCAATTTGTGCTCTATCGTTTATTAATAATCTTAATGCAGTATTACTTCCAGTTAAGTTAGTGTTTAGATTACCAATAGCTAGATTAGTATTAGCAAGTGCAGCTAAACTTGCAACATTAGCAACTTGAGCTCTATCACTAATTAATGTTCTAAGTGCTGTGTTGGATCCAACTAAGTTTGTATTAAGTAATGCTATTCCTGAATTTGTATTTGCTAATGCAGCTAATGAAGCAACATTTGCAACCTGTGCTCTGTCATTAATTAATAAGGTAATTGCGGTAGCAAAATTAGCATCATCTCCTAATGCAGCAGCTAACTCATTTAACGTATTAAGTTGTGATGGAGCTGCATCTATTAAATCATTAACAGCGTTTGTTATATCTTGTTGTTGTATTGTACCTACTGTTGTAGTCGCAACACTTCCCATATGTGCATGAGAAGAACATTGATAGAATACTGTTGGTGTAGTTTCTGTTATAACTATTTGTGTATAAGCGCCTGCTGATCCAGGTGTTCCATTTGTTGTTACACCTGTAGTATGAGATGTACTTTTAGCTGCATCTTTGTAAAATCTTAGTGGATGACTTCCATTTGAACTATCAGATTGATCAAACCTGTAAGTCATATTTGGTACAAGAATTAATGAAGGTGACTCTTTACCGTTTATTGAATAAGCTAAACTTGAACCTTGACCAGTATATGGATGAGCAGATGTTTTAGTAATTACTTTAGTTGTAAAAAGTTGATAACTAGCTGGGTTCATCACCAACATTGTATTAGCTTCAACTGCAGGTAGTTCAATACCACCATCTGCAGATGCTTTTATTTCTGTTGCTCCAAGAGATAATGTATTACCAGATAAGAATAAATCTTTAAATCTTTTTTCTTCGGATCCTAAATTAAATGTTACATTTGACTCTGGAAGTATATCTCTAACATGTAATGTTGTTTTAGGTCTTGGTCCTATACCACCACCAGCACCACTACTTGCTAAGTTTCTTCTAGTTATACTTGCACTTATATTATTTTTAAAAGATTGTAGATCAACTGTTAATTCGTCTTTAAGAGGTTTAAGATCTACCGACGTACCATCTTTTCCACTAGGTCCTTGTAATCCTTGTGGCCCAATTGTACCTCGCTCGCCCGTCTCGCCTCTCGGTCCGATAAGTCCTTGTAGTCCTTGTATGCCCTGTATACCGGGTTCACCCTGTTCACCTTTATCACCTTTTTCTCCTTTATCGCCTTGTAATCCAATTGGTCCTATTGGTCCAATTGGTCCTTGTTCACCAAGTAATCCTCTTGGTCCAATAGTACCACGTGGTCCTACTTCACCTTTAGATCCTTGTTTTCCTTCTTCACCAATTAATCCTCTTTCACCTTTTTGTCCTGGTATACCTTGACCACCTCTTGGACCTACAATAGATCCAATATCAGCTGTTTCTCCATCTGTGTAATTTAAGTGTAATTTACCTTCTTCAATAAAAGCTGCATTGATAGCTCTACCAGCTTCACCTTTATCTCCTTTTGGTCCAACAGGACCTTTTGCTTCTATTATGATTTTTCTATCTGGACCAGATTCGCCTTTAGGTCCTTGAGGTCCAATATCTCCTTTTGGACCACGAGGTAATTTATCTTCATTTAGTTTGTAGTTACTAAAATCAGCTCTAAGTTTTTTAATTTCTTGTTTAGTAAATGCTAGTGATGTAGCAAGGACCTTAGCATTTTTGATGTCATTTTCCATCTTCTTCTGCCTTATCATCTAAAGTTTCTTCAATAATCTTAGTCATACTATTTACTAATGATTTCTCTTCTTCAGATATTGTATTGGCAGCTTGAAAACTTTCTTGAGGTTGCTCAGGCTCTGGTTCTGGTTCTGGCTCTGGCTGTTGATCTTGTTGTTGATCTTCACCATCTTCTTCTGGCTCGTCTTGAAGTTCTGTCTTCATCCTGTCCTCTTCTTTTTCTATCTCATCTTCATTCATTCTCAACACTGATTTACGAACATATTCTTTACTAAAATACTTACCAACAAATGCATCAACTTCACCAAGTAATCTTAATCTATCACCCATAATTTCACCATACTTTAATTCAGTGAAATGATTATCTTCTAAGAAGTCATAATGTATATGCTCTTTCATTTCTTTGAACTCAGCTCTGGTAGTAACTCCTGTTAATACTAATTGTATTTCAAGAATATTATCAAATAGAGTAGTAAATTTATTTCTTAGTCTTTGTACAAACTTTGTAAACTTTAATTCATCTCTAGTAATTTCAGATGCTCTACCAAGATTAAAATTAGTTTCAGATTCCATTCTTGTTATAGGAACATTAAGTGCTTTGTATAGTTTTTTCTTAAAGTAATCTACATCATCCATTTCACCTAGATTTTGTCCTCCAGGCAATGTTGTAATCTCTGTACCTTTACCACCTTCTCTTCTTGGTAACCAAAAATCTTCTAACATAGTCATAAACTTTCTATCGTCTCTGACTTCACCTGTAGATGCATCATATACTAATTTATTCTTATGCTTAACCATCATATCTCTTAGATACTGTTCAGCTTTTACTTTAGGTAAATTACCAACATCTATATAAAAGATTCTTCTTTCAGGTGCTCTTGCTAATCTGTAAATTACAGTAGCATCTTCTAACATTCTTAATTGATTTAATGGCTTAATTGCTTTGTGTAGATGACCAAGAACTAATAACATTCTTTGATCTAATAAACCACTATGTGTATATGAAATACTATCTTTGGATATTTTTAATCCTTGGTTTGCTCTATTGATTCCTCTTGGGTGATATATGTAATACTCATTATATCCTTTAGTAACAATAGCATCCATCTGATCATCTTTTCTTTTGATAGCTTGCTTTATCTTTCTAATTTTTCTTGGATCAATATATCTTAATTCTTGAATACCTAATCTTGGATTACTTTCATCAATAACTAAATGATAATATAATCTACCATCAATATACCATTTTCTGAATAGATCGTAAGCATTAGTAGTAAAGTTTAACATCATAAGTATTTTGTTATACTCTTCTCTAATTTTATTTTTTATTGAATTACTTACTTTGAGATCATCTAATACAATTGAAACCGCTGGTTCCTTTTCGTTGTATACTATAGCTTCGTTTACAATATCATCAATAGCAGAATCACATTCCGGTTGGAGTGACATTTCTCTATATCTTGTAACTAATTCTGCTTCTGATTTTGCTGAACCCTCAAGGTCTACATATGTACCGTAAGCACCGCCCGCTGCAATTTCAATTGCTCCATCATCCGTAGTTGGTGGAACAAACGATTTAAGATTATCGTCTTTTAATTTCTGTTCATCTTCCTTTCGACCAATGCGAAAGCCAAACAATTCTATTGCCATAACTATTCCTTTAAGAGTATTGTACTACAAATCTATTTATTAGTCCAATACTTTTTCAATTAAATTGCTTTAAATACCACCAGCATTGCCAGTGATACCACCAGAAACTTCCCAATAATCGTATGTGAAACTAACAGTAAACTCACTTACCGCGTCTGTACCCCAATCCATTTCTATAGTAGATATTTCAGTTGGGAATATACCAACGAAGTTATATACTCTGAGTGGAACTCCAGTTTTACTAAATTGCGTTACTTGTGCAGTAGACTTATATAAAGCTGGTGAAGAAGCTCCAAACTTTCTTAGGTTTGTTTGAAAACCGTTAATGTTATTAGACCACTCTTCCATAGAGTTTCTAATAGACATATCTTCATCATTTAATATAGTTACGTTCCAATCAGCAAATGTTCTATTTCCAGCAAGTCTTAATTGTCTGCCAAAATATGGAACATCTAAGGGTGCAATTGTAGCAGCTGGAATTTGTGCAGCTCTTGCTAAAAATGGGACTTGAATATCAGCAACAGCGTTAGCTGGATTTGATATGTTCACTTGGAATAAGGAGGTTCTTGCTCCTCCTAATTTTAGTGCTCCTGCAAATAAGTTAATATTGAATGCCATCTATTTTCTCCTACTAATATTTATGTTAAAATTGACCAACTACTTCAGAAAATTCAACACCAGTTCTTACAGCTACAAAGTTAAGTTGAATGAAGTTTATAGATCTACTTGGTTTAATGAATATATCACCAACAAATCTATTAGTATCAATTACTTGTGGAGTATTGTTTGTTTCATCACAAACTACTCTGAAGTCTTGAATACCTCTTCTACTTTGTACATCTCTCAAGAATGGCTCGACTAGTTGAACAAACTGTGATCTAGTAAATGCATCATTGAACTCAAAGAGAGTAAATTTAGCAGCAGTTGAAATTGCTTTCTCAAGAACTATGAATAATCTTCTTACATTAATTCTATCGAATGCACTTGGCTTTTCTAATAATGTTTTGTCTCCAAATAATATTGTTCCAGACCCTGGGAAAGAAGTGACTGGGTTAACACCATTTTTATAAAGTAGATCTCTTTCTGCTTTATTTGGATTGAATGCTAATCTAGTTACGTTCTTCATAATACCTCTATTGAATCCAGCTGGTGAATACCAAGGATCTCTAGTAGTATCTGTTCTAACCATTAGACCAGCTGTATCTCCATTTGCTGGAATATATCTTTGAAGATCATTAAATTTATCGTATTGATACTTCCATCCACTATCCATAACAGCGTATGAAGTTGATGGTAAGCTATCTCTAAATGCAACAACATCTTCAGCTTCTTTGCCTGAATATGTATTGTTGTTTACAACATCAGCCCTTTCAGGTGATAGAACAACTACACAATCTTTTCTTGACTCAGCAATGTTGCTTATATTATGTTCTGTTACTACTTGATTTCGAGCTGAATTTATTATTATAGATACATCTACATCTTCAGCACTTTTAAAGTAGTTGTATCCTTCAATGTAATCTGCATTTCTTGGAGCAGATCCATCTCTACCTCTACTTAAACTTTTAGTATCAGGTAATGGATCACCACTGAATGTTGTACCAGCAGCAGCCGAACCTGCATTTGTTGAACCGTCATGTGCAGCCCAGAATAAATATTTTGATTGTTGATTAATAACTTCTTTATAGAAATTGACTGATCCATCTTCATTCTTAGCATCAGATGCAAAACTCAAGTTACCAAATGATTCTAGTACAGTGTCTTTAACACCAGACCACTCGCCATCTTCATCAGCAACAACTACGTGAAGTTCATCACCAGTACCTCCAACTGTATTTGCATATGCAGTTGTTGATGGTGCTTTATCAAAGTTACTAAAGAACTCCCATCTTCTAGTTGCTCCAGAAGCAGAAGCACTGTGTGTAGCAGCAGTACCATATTGTGAAACTGTGTTTCCTAAATATTTTGTGGATAATGTTAATACACTATTGTTTGAAATAGATGCAACTTTACCTGGAAATTTATCAGGACCTAATAGTAATGTGTCTCCAACCTTTAACTCACTAGAAAATGCAGTTGCAGCAGTACCACCTCCATTGGCTCCTGATCCTGTTGTTGGAACACCATTAACTGTTTTTGAACTATTTGTAACAGCTATGTTACCTGTAATTGTTGATTCGTATGCGTTCGAACTTGGACATACTGAAACTTTTAAACTGTTTCCTAATGCTCCAGGATATCTTGCAGCCCATGCTCCAAATCCAGATATACCTGTGCTATATTGCTCATCATAATCTTTTTCATTCTTTAATAATAAGAATGCAGCAGATGTATTAGCAGCAGTTGCATTTGTTGCTTTAGATGTAGCATCAGCAGTAGATTCGTTTACTACTCTTACAACATATAATGCGTTACCATAAGCAAGAAAGTTACTTGCTACAAAAAAGTCTGTAGCAGTATTTGCTGTTAATGGTTTTTGAAAGTTTGATACTAGATCATCTTCTGATGTCGTTAAAACTCTTTGACATGCTGGTCCCCATCTTAGGTGGGCAGCTATGCCACCTTCTGTCGTGGAAACGGCAGGGATTACGGTTGTAAGATCTATCTCTGATACATTTACACCTGGTGAAACTTGGAATGGCATTTTTATCTCTCCTACTTTGTAACAATTATAATTGTTTAATTTGATTCTTGCAATTATTTATAATTTTTTAGTTTTATGAAAAGTCACGATCTTTTTGTATAATCCATCTATCATGGTCATTATTAAAGTTATCTACTTGCTCATTATCTTGAATTCCATCTTCTTGAAATCCCAATGGTAGCATCTGTTCATCAAACTGTTTCATTCGCTCATTATATAGTCTTTCTCTAATGTCTGTATCAGTTATTTCCTTAAAGTAATCTTGTCTAACCATCCAAGCAAATAACACTGTACACATAACTAAATCATCATTGGTTCCTTCTTCAGCTTCATAGCTACTTCCTCTACCAACAAAAGAAGATAACTCTGCAATGATATCAAAATCTTTTATAATTAACTTATCATTCTCAATTAAATCTTTTAAATTACTACAACCAATTCTTTTTACTTGCTTTGTTGTCTTAACACCAATAGTTGTTGATCCAGCTCCAAAACCACTACTAATAACTTGACCAGCCCTACCTTTGTGTGTAGTAGTCATTAAGTTTTCATAATTAAGATCATTATGCATAATATCAACAACTTGTTGACCAATATCATTAGTTTCAATTAACATATAAGCATCATTATAATTCTTACCTATATTATGCAATGTTGTTGGATATAATAATGGTGAAACGTGTTTATCTCTAAAACTACCAACTATTTTAAATGGCATCTCTGTTACATCAAATAAGACAAAAGCACTATAATCTAATCCAACTCCTCTTGCTGTATCAACTGTCATCATATAAACATGATCTTTTTGAGGCTCTTCAAACTGAACAAAGTTACCATATTTTTTAATTGGATACTCAAATGGCATATTTCTAAGTTTAGTTGAACTAATCAGGGTATTCATACTTCCAACAAATTCACACTCAAACTCTTGTCTAAATTGTTCTTCGCTAGTATTGCTTATAGTTTCTTTCTTCCATTTTTCATCTCTACCTGGTATTTGATCCCATGTAACTTCTATTGGTTTATATGCATTCTTTTCATCAACACTATCACTCCATAATTTATAGAAATGATTTAATCCATTTGGAGTACTTACAATTATTACTTTTGTTGTTTCACCAGAAGATATTGTAGGATAAACAGAAGCAAAAAAACTTTCTGCAAGGTTATTACTTACAAATGCAAACTCATCTAAGAATATTAAATTATAAGATCCACCCCTAATAGCACTACCACTTGTTGCACTAGATATAATTTTGGATCCATTCTCTAATTCTATATTACCTTTATTCCATACAACAACTCCTTGTTGTAACCACTTTGGTAGATGTTCGTATGCAAGTTGAATCTTACCTAATAAGTCTCTTGCTAAAGATCCTTTGTTTGCTAGAATAGCAATACTTTGTTGATCGTGAAATAATATTAACCATAACATATAAGCTGTTACAGTTGTACTTTTACCAGATTGTCTTGGGAGCTTGTTAATTACAAATCTTTCGCTAACAAATTTGTTAACCATTGTTCTTTGAAAATCATATAGCTTAAATGGAATTAAGCCTTTATCAACATTAACAATTTGAATATATGTTTCTATAAAGTACTCAGCATCTTTTGCACACTTTATAAATTCTTCTACTTCCTCTTTGGTATATTCAACATTTACATTGGATTTTTTTAGATTTGGATTTCCAAGGTAATTATCATTCATTATTTCTTTTATTGATTAATTTTTGTAGTTCACTTGTATTACCAACAAATAATGCATTAGTAACATTTTGTGGTGCATCAGGAGAATCTTTCTTTAATACTTTAACTTTCTTTTGTATTTCTAGTAGATCTTTATTTGTATCACTTAGAGTTTTTACTAGTTGACTTACAACTTCAAATGCTCTAGGATGTTGAGATTGCTGAGCAACATCAACTAAAGTATTTAATGCATCAGATCCTTTTTCAATAATATTGTAGAGGTTTTCTCTTGCATACTTAAAATCATTATCCACTGTTTCTTCTGAATTGTCAACAGTTTTTAATTCTTTCTTCTCGTTGACCTTTTCTGGTAAATCAAATATACCTTCCATGCTCTTATCAAATGCTGTCATTACTGTTCTCCACTAAGGTTTATATCATAATCTATTGCAAATCCAAATGTATCATTAGCACTAATATTATCTATACTTATACTAGCAGCACTATTACTTGTTGGGGATCCATTTGCAAGTAATGCTGGTGTAACTTTGAGAGTTTCTAATTTAACACCACCGGCACCTGTACCATTAATAAAATCAATATTTGTTCTTTTAATAATTCCACTCTTTTTAACAGGACCATAGATGTATCCTTTTACTAAAAAGTCTAAATTATAAATTAAACTTCTTCTTGTTTCAAAGTCTCCATCATAACTATCTTCTGTTGTTACACTTTGAAGTACTGTTGGAACATCATGTTTGATATTCATTTCTGGTATTATGTTTATTGTTGATGTCCAATCAGGAGTAAAGAAAGGTAGTATTTGTTCTAATATTTGAACTCCATCATCTGCATTCTTTACAAATATACTTAAATTAAAATTAAAGTCATATGGTACTGGACTAAAAACTGTTTTTATTGTATTGTTTGATCCAGCTGTTCCTTGTACATTTACTCTTCTTTGTGTTGTTGATAATTTTCTTTCAGGTGCATATTGCATTCCAGTCATTTCAAAACCCATTCTTGGTAAACTAACACTTGATTGTTTAGTTAAAGTTGGATCTTGTTCCACTCTTGCTAAAAACTTTTCTTTAGGTCCATAAGCAATAGGAACAGCTAAAGATTTTAATCTTACACCACTTGTATTGAATCTCTGAACTACAATGTCATTAAACAATGTACCAAATAATACAACATATCTTCTTATAACTTGATTATAGTATTGATGTCCAAACATTAGTACCTATCTACCTCACTAAATGGGTTTCTTTCACTAAAGTCAATAATACTTTCTCCTTCAGATTCAAAGAATGAATTATTAGCACCAGCATCTTGAGTAAATAATTGATACTCTTGTATAATTGAATTACCTTCTTCTTCAAGTAAGTTTTCTCCATCTTCAAGTAACATTTGATATAATAATGTATCAAGAGTCTGTGAAGTCTCAATTGTATCAATTTGAGTATTACCAGTGTTAATTGTTTCACTACTGTATTTGAATAACTCACATCTAAGATCAAAAGTTTGTAATCTTCCTGTTTGATAAAAGATCTGTTCATGTTCTACAAACTTTATTTCAAACATTTTATTAACCAAAGGAAAAAATATTAAATCACCTTCCATTGGTCTTTCGGTTGTAATTGTATAATTATTTACACCTGTAGTTCCTGTTTCTAAAACTATACTTTCTGTATGACTATTACCGGTAAGGAATTGTCTTGATGGACTATCTGTGTTTGCTGATTCTTGAACATAGTTATATCCAACTTCTGTTGATAACTTCTCTGTTCTTATTTGATCGTATCTTTTTCTTGCAACTGTTAATGTAAGTTGGTCATTTATTTGAACACCAAACTTACTCATAAAGTCACCTTCACCTTCAAATCCTTCAACATTTTTTATATACATTTCTACATCTGCAGCTGTACTATAACTAATGTTTTTATCTTCACCAAATAAATGATCAATGCCAGCAATTGTTTTTGGCAAATACTTTACATTGTGTCCATAAATTTTAATTGATTCTATTGTAAGGTCTTCTACTAAATCTTGCTCTCTTGCATAAGCAAAATTATTGAAGTATTTATTGGTGGCCATATTAGCCCTCCATATCCATCACTGGCAATGAATAACTGTTGATAACTTCTTGCTCTAAACTTCTTTGTTCTTCAGTTGCTTCTTCCCAGATCTTCTGACCGTTAAAAGTTAGTCCTCCAGGCATTTGCATACCTTCAAATTTCTTAAGGTTTTCACCCCATTGTTTTTTTATTAAACAAGTACCATATCTTCTCAACCACCAATCACTCCACATATCTGTATAAGTATCAGGATTGATAACAGCATAGCCATCTACTATAACAAATGAACCTACAATCAAATCTTCTGATGCTATGTCTATGTTAACAACATTGGTATGTCTATTGAATCTTATTGGTTGACTTCCAACAAATATTTCTTCTAAAGATTCCACATGCCTCATTGCAGTAACATATGGAAGATAAGTTGTTGAAGTAAAATCAAATAAATCATTTAAATGAATTTGATATCTTATATTAAAAAGATTGCTACTATTAGTACTATCTCCAATATTTAATAATTTTGTTACTCCAATAATTTCTGGAGACTCGTTACTAAAGTCTATTGATTTACTATCTTTTATTGCTTGGGTTACTTCAACCTTTTTGATAATTCTTTCTGTACCATCAAAATGATAATCTCTGTAATATTGAAGTGCATCATCTATTCTGTCTTCAATCTGAGCGTCATCAACATTAATGTCAACAACAGGCTTGCCTAATGAACGAAGACAATATTCTTTAAATGTATCTCTTGAAATTGGTGTAGCCATAGTATCTCCTTGATACTATTTATAAGGATTTAGCTTACTCTATTGAATCTGGCCATTCTCCATAAACAGAATTAGCACTGAATTTACCATCACCATCTACAGTTTGTTCAGATCTTGTGATCATTTGAGTAACATTTGCAGTACTTGCTACATTGGCCTCATTAGCAATTGTTGCTGTTCTCACAGCATTAATATATGTATTAACAGCTAATGGAATTGCGGTACCTGATTGAGCTAATCTTAATGTGTACCAGTCATAAGGAGTTATAAGACCTGAAGCTATGGTTTTAATTTTTTTGATCCACATAGTCTTGAGACCTTCAGTCTTAACAGTATTTGTATCTGCACCTGTTGGAGCTGATCCTGCATCAATTTCTGATTGCGTCCACTTTACATCATCCATACCTTTTGCAGTATATGCATATCCACCTACAACAGTTCCAGCATCATCATCAACAGTGTATGATATACTACCTTGAGTATAGTATGTAGTATCTTTCAGACCTGCTTCAGTATAAGAATAAATTCCTATTGCTTTTAGATCAGCAGCTGACCATATTGAAAATATTGTTGAAGGATATTGAGTACCATCTATAGTAATAGCCTTTCTACCCGGTATAATCTCAACAACTTGACTTGCTTTTACTCTTGCCCACATTTAAAAATCTCCTTATGTTTTATTTATGATAAAATGTTACTATTTTTGGTTACTCGTTCTTATTTATGACTATCTTGCTGTGCATGGGTTAGTACCATCACCATTAAATGGATGTTCAGCAAAAGCTAAGTATCCATATATGTTACTACCATTAAAATCTGCATTAGTACTTCTTGGTTTAAAACCATTAGATAAAAAATCTATAGTATTGCCAGTATCATCAGCACCAGTTGTATTCCAAAATAATGCTGTATCTAATGGATTTCTAACACTTCGTGCAGAATCCCAAACTGTCCACCCATTACCAACATCTAATCCTTTAATCATCAACCATTGAGGTCTGAACCCGGTATAAACAAATGAACCATCCGCATTTGCATTTCCGTTGAAGGTTCCAACTCTTGAATATCCTGGTATATCTGTCCAACAATATGCTACATAATTTTTAGTATTTTTATTAGACGTATCTTCCCCACCTACCGTGAACACACTTGAAGTAGGAGTGGTATCATTCCATACTGCACCTGTTTGAGATTGTGAATCATCACTATCAAATCTCATATAATAAGTATTGGGACTAGCAGCTCGTGTCACATTCATATAAACATACCATGATGCCGAGTCACCTAAATTTTTTACTGCAATCATAGTTGGTGCAGCACTTAATCCATGTGCTACAGTTCCTGCACTACCTGTTCCTGTATATTGAACAATACTAAACCCAGCAGTTTGATTTGCTTGAGTAGTTGATGCTATACTAGCTCCTGAACCATCTGTATTAGCAGCAGTAGTTCCACCATTAGCAACCCAGTTCCATGCAACAAAACTTTCACCTGCTTCATTTAAGTTGACAGCATCCTCTGTTGCAAATCCACCTTTAAGAAATTTCTTTAATCCATCTGCAACTGCACTTGCTTCAGCAGATGTATCGTTAGGATAAATTTCTTTACTAATTCCTCTGCTACTATCATAAATTGTATGGTAATCAGTTGTATCTCTATTTTTAACCCAAACCATTCCACCTATACCTTCATCAGATTCAGGAAAGTTTTCTTGACTTAATTTACCATATCCTGATGGTGCTGTAAAATCATATGCTTTAGATCCAAAATTATAATCCCAAGTAGAAGCATAACTGCCTGGTGCAAAAACCTCTTGAACAGGAACAAATCTATGATCTTTTGGATCAAATTCAAATGTTGGATTAGTTCCATTAGCAGGGTTACCATCTGTTCCACCATCAGCAGCAAAATATGTTGTAGATGTTCCTGATGCATCATAGTGACCTATAAATAATTTACCATTATCCATATCAAGGGCCCATAACCAATAATCTCCGTCAGCCATGTTAGTAGATCCAATAGTAGACAAAGATTGTGAAGTTGATCTTACATCAGTAAATTTAAAACCACTTTCCATTCTACATGCCAAGACACCAGCAGATCCTGCCATATTAGCATTTGTAGGTATTGCTTGAACTTGAATTAAATTAAGATCTGCTAAACCACAATCTGGATTAGCTATACCTTGATATCCACCTACAGCTGTTGCTTTGACTTCCCAATACCATTTACCTGATTGAGGAATTGTTTTATTAAAACCAATTTTAGGATATCCTGATCCAGAAGCATAAACTAATTGCAAACCTCCTTCTTTAAGAGTTGGAGCAGTACCAATAGCTGTAAAAGGATCAGCAGTTATAAAATTTTGTGTAGGGCTATCTGTTCTTATATGATCGGTTCCTATACCATTAAGTGTGTCAAAATCATTTCCATTACCACTTGTATCATCTCCTATAGTAAGACCAGCTGTATTAGCAAACGTACATCTGAAACCATTGGTACCATATGTTATACCTGTTAATGCTTTTGGGACCCATCTACCTGTTGAAGTATCAGTTACTCCAAATACAGAAGGAGCAACTACAGAACCAGAAACACAATTAAATTCAGCTATATAGCCATCAAAGAATTGAGCTGCAGAATGTGAAAGAGATGATATTCTCATAACTGTACCGTCAGCTAATCCAACAATATCTGTATTTTGAGCTGGGTTATTATCTGAATTCCAACTTGTTATTCTATCTCCATCTATATAAAGTTGTGATCTATCTGTAGCAGTACTTTGACTTGCATCTACTTGCCAAAGAAAATGATAAAACTTATCTGTAGTTTGAAAAGTTCTGTTTGTAACTTTTTGATATTCTGTTGTACCGTTTGTTAAACGAAGCATAAGTCTATCTGAAGTATCAAATCTAGCAAACAATCTTCCACTAGGAGCTGCACCAAATAAACATGTTTCATTACCAAGCCTTGCTCCTGATGGTTTAAACCAAAACGAAAAAGTAGCTTTTCTTTTATTATCATCACCAGCAACTGTATCTTGAGTTCTTTGTAAATAACTACTACTGCTATAATCTACCATAACACTTTTTGCTATAGTACCATCATTGGTGAATGGAACAAAGTTACCTACACGTTGACCACCACCGTTACCCTCGTATGTGAACGAGCTCATATGTTGTTTGCCAATTATTATTGTTCCAGCCATTATAGTAAATCCTTTACGTTTTCAAAGTATGTATATCCTGTTGGTGTAGTACCACTAACTTCTGTTGATCTTAATAAAGTCCAAACATTAGTACTTTTACTATTTACAGCAAATGCATAATCAAGTGATCCAATCATATCTGAGATAGTAATAGTAGGGTTGTCACCTGTTGCTGGGTTACCATCAATACCAGCATCAGCTGCAACAAATTTCATTGCTGTTGCACTTGCATCATAAATTCCTAAAAAACATTTTCCTGTACCCATATCAACCGCCATCCAAAATTCATCACTAGTGGTAATAGGTAAACTTGGATCTATAGCAGCACTGCCTATGTAATTATAAAGTGATGCATCATTACTACTAGGTAAAAATTGTATACCATCATTATCTTGGCCACCAATTGCTTCATTGGATCCAGCTGCATCTCCAAAGTTAGTATTTGTAGCTTTTGTTATTCCCATATTCCACTCATCATTACTATTATCAGTTGCCTTAAATGCAACAGCCCATTTACCTGTTGCAGGTATATTAGCTGTTAAACTAATATTTGTTCTTGTACTAGGTCCTGTATACTCTAAATTACCATTAGTTAGTGTACCACCACTTTGTTGATTGTTTAATGGATTAAATGTTATTTGATTATTTGTAGGAGTATCTGCTCTTTGGTCATTAGTTGCAAGATTAGTAGAAGCATAAGTAGCAAACGTATTTCCTGATGCTACATTTTTACCTAAATCGTTGTTTGTTTCTCCTGTTATTCTAAATCCATTTGTTCCATATGATCCAGTATATTTTTTAGGGATCCAAATATTGGTATCTTCTTTAAACTCTCCAAAATTTTCTGGACCTAAAGCTGTTCCATCAATATGATTACACTCTGCCATATAACCATCAGCATTATTACTTGTACCACCTCCATACTTACCAAATAAATGAAGATTTGCTGCATTCCAATTCATTTGATAGTTTTGTGCAGGCATTGAACTTTCAGCATAATTTGATTCTCTTTCTCCGTTGACATATAATCTAACTCGTTCAAATTTAGTTGCTTGAGTCGTATCAACTGTAACAACAAAATGATACCATGCGCTAGGATCTCTGAATAATCTATTTGTTTCTAATATCTCTTGTGTTGTACCACTAGCATTATTAAAAATACATAACTTATCTCCAGCAGCACCACTTCCTACATCATTATCAATCATTATAGAAAAACGATTATTGTTGTCTGCATAACTGTTCCAAAGTTGATGTGCAGCACCACTTAGACTTCCAAGTAATCCAAATTTCCACCACCAACTTATAGTAAATGTTCTTTGATTGCCAGCACTTGATACTGTTCTGCTTATATAAGCACTATCAGCTTTATTGAATCGAATTGATTGACCTATTGTGAATCCAGTGCTTTGACCAGCAGCACCTGCTAACATACTTGTTTCTGACAGACTTGTCATATTACCTCTAACTTAATGCTAGTGTAGCGACTGCATGAATACTTGAAGATGACCTTACGACATAATCAATTCTATCTACTGCAGAAGCTGTTGTTGTTAATGTTGGAGCTGTTCCTCCAGCAAAATCCCATACAGAAGAATAACTCAATGTTCTGGATCCGGTACCATCTTGAATTACAAAGATGGATCCTGATTGACCAGCTGTAATATTACCTGGTCTATTTAAGTGTGTTGTAGCACCCAATGTTAATGCAAAGTGATTTGTATTTCCTAAATCTATTGTTACGTTTGCAGCACCAACTGCTACAGCATGTATTGTTCCTCTTTGTGCCTTAACAAATGTATGAGCATTATGTGTAAACACACCATTTGCTGCAGCTACATTACCTATCCTTAATTCTCTTGCTCCTACTACATCAGCTGCCATTTTTGTATTTGCTGATACAGCTCCTGTAGCTAATTCAGATGCTCCAACAGCACCAGCTTTTATATTACTAGCTGTAATTATGTTTGCACCAATTTTAGTATTCGCACTTACTGCACCTGCAGCTAACTCGGTTGGACCTACTGCACCTGTTGCAATCAAGTCAGCCGTTATAGCACCAGTTGCTAAAACTGTATTTGCATTTACAGCACCTGCTTGTAAATGTTGTGGACCAACTGAATCATTAGCCAAGTTTATAGCAGTTATAACTCCTGTGCCCATTTTTGTATTAGCAGAAACAGCTCCTGTAGCTAACTCAGTTGGTCCCACTGCACCTGTTGCAATTAGATCTGCTGTAATGGATCCAGTTGAGATTAATGTATTAGCACTTATTGCTCCATTTGCTAAAGCATGTCTTGTGATTACTCCATTGGCAAAGAATGTATTAGCATTAATAGCACCAGCTTTTAATTCAGTACTACCAATACTATTTGTTGAGGTTGTTCGTATTGCATTGAAGGTTTCTCCAAGCAAGACACCAAAAAACGCATGGCCTCCTGTTGGAGCTGTGTTAAAAATTATTTGATTGTTTCTAATGGCATAACCTTTTTCAGGTTCTAACACAACATTGTTGACACTTATAATTACTTGTGTTGATGTAATAATATCAGGTGCATCTCCACCAACAGTTAAATTGAAAGTCTTGAGACTTCCATTAAAACCTGCTTTGATGTCATCTAATTTAGCAAATCTACCTGCCTTAGGTTCTCTTCCTATATAAGCCATATTTTTTCCTTACCTTTATTTATGCCCTTTATGCTAATGCTAGAGTCGCTACCGCATGTATGCTAGATGTTGATTTGACCACATAATCAATTCTATCAACAGCAGACCCAGCAGTTGTCAATGTTGGAGCTGAACCTCCAGCAAAGTCAAATACACTTGAATAACTTAATGTTCTAGATCCAGTTCCGTCTTGTGTCACAAATATTGTTCCTTTTTGACCAGCTACAATATTGCTAGGTCTGTTTAGATGCGTTGAAGTGGTCAATGATAAATCAAATACATTTGTATTGCTAAAATTTAATGTTACGTTTGCAGCACCAACAGTGACTGAGTTAACAGTAGTTAAGTAATTGTCAGCAGAAACGGATCCAGTTATATCTATCCCAGTACTATTAAAAGTTGCTACAGTAGTACCATTAATACCTATAGTTACTATTGAATTGTTTCCTGTGAGTATATCTTTACCACCTTGAGCAAAAGCAACTGTATTTGCTTTTGGAAAATACATACCTGTTGCGATTTCAAGATTTCTAAACAATGATGGAGCTGTTTTTAAACCATCTCTCAAAGCTATTGTTGCATCTGGTGGAATCTCTGTTGTATTGACATTGCCTCCAAGATATACAACATAAATGTTATTTGTTGCATTACCTGGTGCTTCTGTAAATGTTAAAGTTGTTCCAGATACAGTATAAGCAGAATGTGGATCCTGCCTTACATTGTTTACAAAGACTTCTATATGTTCTGGTCTACTCACACTGTTCCTCATAGTAAAGGCAGTCAAACTACCATTACCAGTAAATTGTTGAGAACGTATGGTACTAAAACCAGTACCTTGGGGACTACCGATATATGTCATTCTACGTTACCTCGAGAATTGACATAACCGCATCAAGTGAACTTGCTGTATTAGCTTGAACAAAGATACCATGTACATTTGCCAAAACTACTTTCTGATCACCACCAACTACAACTAATGATGAGCCAGCTGGAATTGGTGCGGCTTTAATTAAATGTGTGTTCGATCCATTATTCGTATGACTACTATGGAAAGCGGTTGCTGTGATTGCAGTATTAGTTACATTAGCTAATGTTAATCCTATCACTGTTGTTTTTGTTCCTGAGGCTACTGTATAACTACCAATTCTGGCAGCTGTTGTACCTACAGCTCTTGATGTTTTTACGTCGAAATTACTTGCCATGCTCCTATCCTAATGCTATTGAAAATGCTATTGTGTTATCGCTTACTTCAGTTATTGCACCTGCTACAGTATTTGATGTAGTAGCTGTTAAACCATTTATTTCTAATGTTCCAGTAAAATAACTATTGCTAGTTACTAAAAGTGATTTACCCTTAATGTTTGTATTAGCACAAGTTATATTACTATTGCTAGTTACTAAAAGTATTTTACCCTTAATGTTTGTATTAGCACAAGTTATATTACTGAACGAACCACCAACATTAAGATTTGCACTTACTGTTGAAGTTCTTCCACTGATAGTATTTAGGTTAACTGTGCTTGAAATACTAGGACCAGTAAATGCAACATTTGCAAATAAAGTATTTGCAGCTATCTGACTTTCGTTTTGAGCGAAGTTGTTTAATCTAACTACTGCTCTATTCAATTTTACTCTTTGAGTATTGAATGTATCACTTAGAGCTACATTTGCTATTGCTGTCATATTAGTCCTTCTTTATTATTATTTATCTTATATTTATACAAGAAGTCCATATTCATACTTATAAGCCACCGTATATCTTGGTTTAGTAACATATGGCAATGGTGGTCTTGCACTATGTAGTATATTAGCTGGAAATATTGCAACTCTTCCTGGTTTTGGAACTACCGCTTGCACAACTTCTTTATCCTTATTATAGAATAAAGTTTCACCACCTTCATTATGATCCCATTCACTATTGACATATACAAGAACAGTTGTGTCAACATCATATTTTCCATCATAATGAGATGTGGGACTATCTCCAGCTAATATTTTATTACAATACAACCTTGTTAAGATAATGTCAACATTATTTTTAAGTTTATTCCAAAATAATTGTTGACATTTTATTAATAATGGGTCTTTATGATCAAAGTCATGTGTGTTAGTTTTAAAGTCATATTCTTCATTATCTGTTTCAAATCTTGAATAAGTAAAACCTGACACATATTGTTCTAATTCTAATAATAAATCTTTTGTGATTAAGTCATCATAAACATCAACCAAAGACATTTACCCACTCCGGTGATCCAAAATTAAACGCTACATTGATTCTTGGTTTATCTGTTAAGTTAGCTTTTACTCCATGATTTAACCAACTTGGAAATAATAAAATATCTCCTGTCTGTATATCAAGATGATTAACTTCTTGACAAGACTCTTCATCAAACATTAAATCATCAAAATTAGCTTTTAGGGGAGTCTGCATCATTATTCCTGGGGTACCCTCAGGTACGTCGATATAATAGATTCCTGACACTATTCTCTCCCTATGATCGTGATACTCTTGATACTGATACTTGTCTTGATAATTGACCCACATCTCTGTCATTAATATTTTTGACTCATGTTTCCATTTTCTTTTATCAATATACTCTCTAACATACATTCCAATAACTTTTGCTATCTCATGGAATTGAGGTCTTTTAAATACTTGAGCATCATAAGCATATGTTGACCACACATTACAATTCCATGGCAGGTCAGTCATATCTTCTGTTTCTTTTCGAATTTCTTGACAAGCGGGAAGAAGATCCCTATTATATTTTTTATAATTATCAACTTTCCCATGAAAGATGGGAACACTAAACAAATTTTTAAACGACATAATTTACTTAACTAACTTATTCATTGCTTCTAAGACATAGTCAATTTTCTTTTCAATTGAATGTATCTTATCTTCCAATGTATCAATCTTCTCTATTTTTTTAAATGTTGCTTTCTTTTTTTTGTAGGCTTGTAGAGCTTCAATATTAGTATTCAAAATAGCTTTGCTACCTGAATCTCTTACTAAATCTCTATGATCTTTTACTTGTACTTTATCAGCCATTATACTTGCAATGCAATTGCTCTAAGATCTCTTATCTGTGGTACTACAACATCAGTAGTACTAAGCATAACTATCTTAATTGCAAACACATTGAATCCAGAAAATGTTGCTCCTAGACCACTTGTATATGCAACAGCATTACTAATTCCAGTCATATTGGCTGATGGAATTTGATACTTATATTCAATAAAATCACTTAAATTGTTTGTTACGGAATTTGTACCTGTGTTAGTTACTTGAGTCATTTCAACATAACTCTTATCATCAAAGTCTTCTGAGTCAGCACTATTTAATATTTTGTAATAAACATTAATAGTTGTTTCTGATGGTTTATATGCAGTCAAAAAAACTAATAAATCTTCTGCATTTTGATTATCTGCAAGTGTAACTCTTCTTGTAATATATCTTGCTTCCGCATCTCCACCACTAGCATTTGTTTCATTAGTTGAAGTATTATTGATCAAGTTATTAATTAAATATGCAGTTGATTTCTCAATATCAATTGCTGGAGATATGTTTGCATTTCTTGTTGTCATAGTTGTTTGTAATAGACTTGATTTTTTACCAGAAAGGTTTGCAATCTCATTACTATAACTCATAACTTTTTTAACATTAATCATATCAATGTCTCTGTTTAATTCTATCTTTGTTCCAAACGAACTATCTTGAACATTATTATTAGATGTTGCTTTTAATGAAGAACTCAAATCAGTATCTCCAAGATTAATAACACCAAAGTTATAATGAACAGTATCTACTAAGTAATCATTAATAGCTGTGATTGTACCTACTGCATTTGATTCTTGACCATTAACTTTCATACCAACAGTATATGCTGAATTTAATCTATTTCCTAATACTAACTTTGTAACAGTATTTGCAACATAAGATTTTACAACACCACTACCTTTTGTATTAGCAAAAGCATGACCACTGGTTGTATTACCAAAAACTAACTCACCAGTTTTAAATGTTCCCCCTGATATTGGTGCTATAGTAAGATCATCAAACTTTTCATTCTCTTGAACTAATGTTCCTGTAGATTCAAAGTTAGCACAATACATTGTAAATCTTAAATCTATATCTTGTGATTCTGTAAATGTTGTTCCATCTGCAGATAAAAATAATGTACCTACTAATGGTTGTTCACTAATAATATTAGTTGTACCTTTATCAAAGTCACCAAGTTTAGCTGTCCATACACTATAATTTTTTGAATTACCACCTGGTGTTACTACTAGTGCATAATCAGTATCATTCTTTAAATATACTGGTGATTTAAAATGAAATGTAGATGCTTTGGATCCATCTGTACTTGTTTGTACTCTTACAAAATCATCATTTGATGCTGCAGTATCTGATGGAAACTTTGTTATTGATGAAAATGGTACTACTCTTTTTGTAGGTACACCTAATTTCATCTCTCTTATTGAAACTGTTACTGGAAGTAATGCATCTTTTTTTGAAAAGTACAAATCTACTTTTGTTACAAATACACCACCAGGTCTGTTTTGAACTCTGAAAGACTGAGCTAAATTCTTTAATGCCATGTTTTTACCTTTTCTCTAATCTATTTATACTAATTCTTGGGTTCTTCGTCAAGCACTTCTTGGCTTTTAGCCCATAACAATGGTCCGTAACTACCATCTGTTAAATCTTTTATAAATGTTCTAGCATGTTTCTCACCTTGTGATAATCCATGATACTTAACATACCTTTTATGTAATCCTGGATTTTCTGTAACTGTATAAAGTAGTAAACATCCTCCATCTTTGGCTTTACTAATTAATTCATCAATTAACAACTTAATACATTTATGAGTTAACTTAGGAGGAGCTTTTGGATCAGCTACAATCCACTCCATAAAAGCAAACTTTGTTCCATCACAAACATATAAGCCTCCAGCACATATTGGTTTATCATTATGTGTAACCATAACACCAATAGGAGGTAAGCATTCTTTTGGTACTTGTCCAAAATCATGTTGCTGCCACCAATCAACTAATGTGTCATAATCTATATCTAAATTCCAAGCACTGACTAGCATTTTTTTTGTATTACTATTCTATTAACATTAAATTTACTTTCTAAACAAAACTGTACTGCCTTTGAAACTTCTATAGGTTTTAATTTTTTAGCATTAACCCATAGACCTTTACTCATTTGTGTATCAACAATATCCGGACAAACATCAAATATTTGTAGTGGTTTATCTACTAATCTTTGTTGAATCTTTTCAATATATTTTATAAGTTTTCTTTTATGTCTACTATATTCCTTATAACTATCAGCTTCAATTGTTTTATCAAAACATATATCTGTACCAGAAGTACTTGTTATAACTATAATTTTTTTCTTTTTGTTTTCATATTTGTCCACAATATGTTTAAGAAGTTTATATTGTGAGTCATAATAAAAAGCATTTAATATAATCCAATCATAAGCAAAAATATGTCTATAAAACTTTTTTGGATCACATAGATTAAAACCATTTGATCTACTTAATCCTTTTACAGTATGACCTTTTTTATTATAATAATCATATACAGCTTTACCAATACCTTTGGTATGTCCAATAACTAATATCTTATCCAACTTTTCTTCCTTCATATATGTCACACAAATCCCCTGAACTATTAAAAGCATCATTATAATTATTGCGATACTTTATAAAGTCTTTTTTATTGTATACTGTTTCATCATAAAAGTCAAGTAATAAAGTTACTCTTTTTCTTGGATTTTTATTCCATCCGTTGTGTAATTGTTTACCAGGTTGTATAATTACTGAGTTACCATTTTTAAATATATGAGTTTCTTGTTGAGGCCATCCTTCTTCATTTACATAAGTATAATTTATTCCACTATTATCTCCACCACCATCATCAATAGTAAGCTGATATCTCCAACCACCTTCTCTATCTTTATGATTACCAATAGTAGTATTTGGTTTAACAACCATAAATGCACAATTCATTTTGTATGGAAATTTATCTAATATAGAGTATAAAATAGGATAAGTACTTTCTTCCTGTACTTTTCTATCTTCAGAACTTATACCCACTGCATACCATGTACCTTCAACATATGTATCGGCACCATCAGAAAAATCATGTTGATCTAAATAAGTTGGGTTTTTATGATTTTGATATTCTTCAGCTATAGATTTGTAATGAGTTTTAAATATCTCAAAACACGTTTTTTGATAGTTCATTATATAATCTCCTAAGCGTTTAGAGTGTCTATCTTCTCTTTCTCAAACGCTGGTATTTTATCAGTCCAAGTATCAAAATACTCTTCACCTTCATTAAAAAATTCTTCTTGTTCTGCGACTTCAAAGTAATCAGTAAACTCAATATTGTTTATCATAATTCTCTTATTCTCATTACCTAAAGTATACACTATCTGGTCGCCATTGTCAAGTTTAATTCCTTTTTTACTATCTTCTACTCTAACCCATTTGTTGTTTTCTTTTACAGCATGAGATCCAGCAACAAATACACCTTCATAATCATAAAGATCATTTATTAAGAATTTAGCTACAGCATAAACCATACCACCTTCTAATACTTTTTCTCCTAGCTGGATGTCTTGAATATGTTTAACACTACCATCAGCCATTGTTACAGGTGTACCTTCTAAGAAACAACCTCTTCTACAACCTCTACGACATGGAGGAGCTGGACTATTAATAACAGAAGAAATAAGATCATTTTTATGTTTGAAACTCATAACATCTTGGAACTCTGTTCTTGATTGTGTTAATTCTTCTTGACTAAAGATTGGTTCTCTAGTAGAAAGAATTGTTTCTTGTTGGATTGTGGACAACCCTTGTGCATGATATGTTGCACTTGCAATTGTAGTAAAGTCTGTTGTTGAATTTGTACTACTATCTGTTAATACAAATGGTTTAGCACCAATTCTAAATTTAAGAGTACTTGTATTTGGTATTCTAAATTCACCACTTGCAGTACCAGCTGCATCTGTAAATAAGCTACCACCTAAAGTTCCACCAGAAGGTTTAATAAAAGTTGTTACATCTTCATTATCAAAGAATGCATAAACTCTTGTACTTGGTCTCAATCCTCTTGCAGTAAATTCAATATTCTTAGATCTAATATAAGGTGTTACATTTACATCAACAACTCTATCACCAATTGATTCTTTGTTAATATAAGGAGTAGCTTTAATCTTAATACCAGTCCTTGTCATTCTTTGTTCTACTGATTCATAAGCTAATAACTTTTTATTATCGTATGTATTAACTTGTGTTCTACCACCTGATAATGGAGTAGAAGTTGAATAGTTTCCTAAATCTTCTAATAAGAATTCATCTTTTGATACACTACCTGTTACGATTGTATTCCAATCACCCCATTGAGTACCCCAAGCATCTGTTAATGTTTGCCAATTATCATAATTACCTTCGTGATTAATTACTAGATCAGGTTTAGTTTCTGTATCTACCCAATTATCAAAGTCAGGTGTTAATTCAATTGTACCTACAAAATCATTAAACTCTGCACTAGAAATTCTAAATTCTGTTGATACGAATGGTTGTACTATTAGATCATTTTGATCGTAATCTAATGTTGCAAGAGGTCCTTCGTTAGGTCTCTTAACAATTGATATCGTAGCTGTAAATCCAGATGTTGAACCAGTTACAGTTTCTCCAGCTGTAAATCCTGATCCTGTTTCATTTTCAAGTAATATAATATCTGTATTTGCACCTGTAATATATTTTAATCTTCCTGTTGATCCACTTGTTGATCCCGTTACTGTTTCATTAAATGACATTGATATATCATCAGCTAATTGACTGTTTGACACTTTCATCATTACGTCTCTTGATCTTCTTATTACATTTGTAGTACCAGAAGTATTTGCAATATAATCAATATTATTAATTTTAAAAGATGGTCTTAAAATTGTTTTATCTGGATCAATAGCAGCTTTATAATCTTCATTGACAACTTCACCAACACCATGACCGGTAAAGTTATCTACTAAGATACCATTTTTAAATCTATCTAATCCAGCAGAATCTAATATTTGTAATGATTGTGAATCTTTTTCTAACATTGATAAAGAAGTATAATATTCTAATCTTGTTACTCTTTGAGCAAGTTGACCAATATCTCTCATAGTAAATCTTCTATTATCCATTGGAGTAAGAGTTACTTGAAGATCTTCTCTTTCATTAATTTTAGCAACAAATGGAGATATTGAAGGATATGGTGGAATATCTAATATAGCAAGAGTCATTTCATCTGATCCAACAGTAGGTGGAATTTTTGCTTCACTTGATATACCAGTTTTTATTACTATTCTTCCATCTTCATTAACAACAATCTTATCTGTTCTACCAAGATATATTTGTAAGTCTTTCAATATATTCTGACCAGTTATTGGTAAAAACTGACCATCACCAGCAACAGTGTACGAAGAACTGTTAGCAGGATTTATTGGAGACGAACTAATGGTTGTTGTAGGATTAGCTGTATTAGCTTTGTTAGGTCTAATATCAATACTATTTCTTAAATTATATTCATCACCAGTTGATGGGTTTGTATAAATTGGAATCTCAAATGTTTTTATAGATGTTATTGAATTTGTACCTTTTGTATCATCTACAGGATAACTATCAACACTAAAATAACCTTGTCCCAATGAAGAACTGTGTTTGAAATGATCAAAATTAACTAATAACTGTCCTGTTGGAGCTGTCTGACCAGCTTTAAGTATGATACTAGCAATATCATAACGACCAGCCTTCATACCACTATCTAATTTGTATCTTGATGTAATATCTGTTGTTCCAGATGTGTTTGCTACAACAACATTAGATGTTGACATATAAACTTTTCTTAATCTAACAGCATCTGTTACTCCTAATGGATATGGTCCATTACCAGTTTTATTAAAATGTGTATTTGGATTAATTCTAACAAACACATTTGCAGATAATGATTTAGCAGCTTCTCTTGCATTCACTTTATTTAAAGTTACAATTGCTGTTGCAGCTAAAGTTGTATTAAGAGTTTCTTTAATATCTAATGCAGCAGCTGTTGTTGAACTAATAGTAAATGTTCTGTCAGCTCCATTGCCACCTGTACCTGTCATTGATAAATCAACTAGTTGACCACTTTCAATAACTTTAGATATAGCATTACCACTTGCAACATTTTGAGCTGCAGTTGGAGTTGTTGTAATAGACATGGCAACATTACTTGTTACAGCATTAACTGTAAATATATTAGATGGTCCTAATCTTACTCTGTCACCAGCTTTTAATAAATTAAATTTTGTTCCTGTTCCTGTAACAGTTGTTGTTGTACTATTAGCTAAAACTGTTCCTAATTGAGTACTTGTTACTTGATTTTTAGCAACTAATGTTACTAAGCTATCTTTTTGTGAAGCACTTAGTGTTCCTGTAGTTGTAAATTGATGATCAGATGCTCCTGTTGCAATTGATGCTGTACCATTTGTAGCAATTGTAATATCAAATGATTTTTTAAATTGAAATGATGTTTCAACACTATTACTATCATCTCTAATAGTTTTAACACCTTTAAATGGTAAACTGTAAACCAATGAATCATTGGTAGGTTCATTTAATGTTGCATTACCAAGGAATGTTGAATTAGCACTTGTTAATACAGCATCAGCTAAGAAGTTTTTACTTGCTCCTGATACTGCATTTGCAATATAAAATGATTTAACATTTGCAAATTGACCTGAAGTTAATTTTATTTCTCCAAGATGTAATTTAAATTGACCACCAGCTGTATCTGTATTACCAGCATGTTGTGATATCATTCTTAATCTTGCTGTACCTATTTGAGATCCAGGAGATGCTGTATTATCAAATGTTTTATTTGTGTGTGATTTTGCAGCAGCATTTCTTAAACTTACCTCTGGTAAATTAGTTGGATCCAATACACCTGATACTTCATTAGCTAAAACAAATTGTCCATAGTTTGGTGTAGTAGAAATTGATTCGTATAATTGTGTATTTGTACCTTTTGCAACATCAACATAAATTGTATCTATATTCTCATAATCATATTCAAAACCTTTTACAAAAGCATGACCACCTTCTATACCAACTGATAATGTATTAGCATCACCGCCTGCAGCTGATGTTTTTAAACCTAAGTTTGTTCCATCAATTAAATTTTCTCTAACATTAAACTTAAATGCTTTTGTTGTATAATGACCACTCTCTTGGAATGTTCTTCTTGCCATTTCTTGACCAAGGTCAGCATAATCTGGTTGTTTAGCTTCTTGAGCTCTTAATCCATTATCTAAATTTAATAACTCAAAGAAACCATTAGATGCTGGTGCATCACCAGTTACTGATAATGGTAATATATTTAATTCTGTTGATAATTTTAATCTATTAGCACCTGGTGCTGTATAGTTATATGAACCTTGAGCAGGATCTAATAATGTTGTATCTGTATTACTTGTTATTATATTTTCATTTACTTTGAAACCAATTCTTTGACTTGGTGTTTCATTATATCTTTCTACTACTATACCAGAATTAGAATGTAAAATAAATTGACCTTTAGCAAATACTAAAGCATCTGATAATTGGAAGAATACACCATTACCTGTTGGTGTATTTGCAGATGAAGCAACTGTTGCATTAGCTGTTCCTGTATTAGCATATACGAATGATAATACTTCACCAGCACTAAATGTTTTTGTTGTTTTATTTGTACCTGAATTTGTATACTTTACATATAACGTGTTTGTATTAGCTGCAGTTTGAACACCTGATACTGTAGCAATAACTTCTGCTGTAACTCCTGTTGTACCACCGGTAACTGTACTACCAACTAATGTTGTCATAGTTAAGGCATTATTACCATTATCTTTATCTGTTATTTTTACAAAAGGAATACCAATTTTTAGTTGTTTAGATCCACCAGAAACAATAGTACCTTCTTTAAATATATGAGCTCCAAATCTTGAAGTTTGTTTTTGTAGTATTGTTTGTAGTTGAGTTAACTCTCTAGCTTGAACTGCTAGACCAGGTCTAAAAAGTATTTGGTGAAAATTCTTTTCTTCATTGTAATCATCATAATACGGATCCACATTTAGATCTGTTGAATACGAAACTGTGTTACTTATATCTGCCATAATTTATCCTAAAAACTAAATATTATCTTAAAATTCTCAATTTGATCTGTTGCTCTTGTAATTGGTAATATATTTTCTGTATATAATACATCACCTTTATAAAAACTCAAGTCCGAATTTGATGCTGGTCGTACCGTTGCAGTCTTACTCGAAGCTGATCCAGTAATAACTTCATTGTTCTGAAACCTTCCCGTTATATTTATCACTCTAAGCGTGCCTGTTGAATTGGCTGAATTTGTATTACTAAAACTAACCACATTACCAGTCGCTCCACTTGTACCACCTGTAATTAATTCATCTTGTGTAAAGTCTCCTGTAGCACCACTCAATGTCAATCTTGTTGTCATATCAAAGTTTCCTGTATTTGCAACAGCACCTGTAGATGTGAGTGGATCTCTAATTAATCCAAATGTTCTTATATCATTTGTAGTTGAAATAGTGTTTGATTCTGTTCCATTAAATTCTGTAGCCAACATTATAAAACTTCCACCTAATTCTTCTCTTGCATTGGATCCATGTCCATTTCTTGGTGAAATATATGGTACTGCAGTTGCTCCTGTACCATAAGTTGTGTTAGCTGAAATTGTTATTGTTGCATTACTATATTTTGATCCTGTACTAATCATTGTAATATAATTTACTGAACTTGCTCCATCTGTAACATTTGCAAATGCAGTTGCTCCTGTACCATCTCCAGCAATAGTTACTTTTGGACTTACAATGTACCTAGAAGTTGTATTTGGTGATGTTGAGAATGCAGTGTTAACTGTTACACTTTTTGATGATCCTGTATATGAAGTTACTTCTCTTATTAATCCTGCACCAAGGCCTGATGAAATATATAAAGTACTTCCAATATAAACACCATCATTTGCACTAGCAGTTGATGCTAATGTCATAACTGTTGAATTACTAACTGTTCCAAATACACCATTTGTTGTTTGATATCCAACTCCACCAGCTGTTACATCAACGACTTGAATAGCTCCATTAACAGCAGCTTGTTGAACAGTAAACTGTCCTGAACTATCATTTGTTGTTACAACTTTTACAGGAAGATAGTCAGCTGTTACATATTTACCAATATCAGCTGTACTAACAGAATACATATACTTCCATTGATATCCATCAGATGTTTGTAGTAAACCTGTACTTGTTCCTGTTGGCATAACTGTTGAGTTTGCACCTTTATTATTAAACAAGCATTTATAAACATTATTATCTGTAGTATAAACATAAAATTGACTAGTATACAAATTAGTATTGGTATTTGTATACTCTGTATAACCAATATTGTTTGCCCAATTGTATCTTCTTATTGCATAAGTTACATCAGTCTCTTGAACTTTTTTTGCAGCAAGCATTTGTTTGTAAATATTGTAATCTTGTTTTTGTACTGTGTCAGTTGGTGTAGATGCAGAAGAATCATTTGCATATGGACTACTTCTTCCAACAAAAACATATAATCTTGAAGGATCAGTTTCACTAAATGATTCTTTAAATTGATCTGCTATATGATATGACAGCCTCTTAGTTGATACAGCTGGCATTAGATTGCTCCAGTATCTTTGATATTAACGTTGCCTTTCATAGCTGCATGACTTTGACAATAATATGTATATGAATTTCTCCCAGATGAAACTATGTCGTGTGGTATTTGCCAATATAAAACTCCTTCTACTTTTCCTTGAGCACTTGCTCCTGTAGTTATTGTACCAGAAGTTGCAACATGGATCAACGTATTTGAAAAAACACTTGAACCAGAATCACCACTTCTTATAGCAAATGGATGAGCTCCACCTAAACCATTTAAGTCAAATGCAATAGTTGTTTCATTTCTTACAGTCAATTCAGGATTATTAAAAGCTGCACCTCCTTTACCAAAACCCATATTAGAAACAATATAAGCATTAGATCCATTTGCAGATATATCATATGTTACTGCTGCACCATAATTTGGTACTGTTGAATAACTTTTACCACTACTGAATATTGAGAACACATTTGCAACTTGAGATCTATCACTAACTAATAGTCTTATTGCTGTGTTAGTAGCTATTAGATTTGTATTAAGTAATGCTACTCCTGAATTTGTATTTGCTAATGCAGCAAGTCCAGCTACATTTGCAACTTGAGCTCTATCAAGTGTAAGTGTTCTTATTGCTGTATTTGTACCTGTAAGATTTGTGTTCAATAATGTAATTCTTGAATTTGTATTTCCTAATGCTGCTAAACCAGCTACGTTTGCTACTGCAGCTTTTGTTGCAATAGATAAATTTGTATTTGCTAATGCTGCGAGGGTTACTACGTTTGCAACTTCAGCTCTTTTTGCAATTGCACTATTTGTATTTGCTAATGCTGCTAATGCAGCAACATTTGCAACTAAGGCAAATGTATTAAATTTTGCTGTTAATGCAGTATTTGCAGCATATGTTGCGACTGCATAAGCATTGGAAACTAATGTTCCTGTATTTGCAGCAATTGTTGTTCCATTTCCTAATGCATTATAAACTTCTGTAAAGTTATCGTTTACTTTATCACCACCGGCCCTGACACTATCACCAGTTCCGTCATTAGCACTTGTTCCTATACCTATTGTTTGTTTAGCCATTATTTGTCTTTCCCTGAAGTTCTAACATATAAACCAAACCATGCTGCACCAGCACCAACTATAATTGATACTAAACCAGCTTGTTGATTTGTAGGTGCTTCTAACATCATAAACCATTGCACCACATCATAAAACATCCAAATATATACACTTATGAATAATCTTGGAAATATTCTCAATCTATCTAAATTTGCTATAAATTTATCCATTCTTTTTCCTTAATCCTATTTATATTAAAACTTGTCAAATGTTGTATTACTTGAATCAAATGTAAGAACTGTACTATCAAATGTTGTGTTACCAGTTGTTAAGTTCACATTACTAACTAATATTGTTGGTGTTGATACAACACTTATTGTTCTTACTTCACCAAACATTTTTGTTCCTGCTGGATGTAGTAAATCATCTACAAATTGCTTATATTTGTTTAATGCATTATTTGATTTAATTACATAACTATAAACTTGATAAAAATAATTATCTTGTAATCTATTATTCCATGATAAAAAGCCTTTTGTATCTGTATACTTTCCTTCATAAGATTTAATACCAGTAATTGATGGTAAACCAGTTACATTTGCAGTAGGAGTTCTTGTAGTATTATCAATAGTTAAAGTATCATATTTGTTAAAGTTGGTTCCACCATCTGTCACTGTGATAGCTTTAACTGCTCCGTCTAAATGTGATGCAGTTATAATAGCATTATTACCTTTAAATGAATTGGGTTGATTTGGATCAGGAATTCTCAATTCTGCAACAGCTGGATTTCTAACTGATACTGAAGGAAGATTAGTATAATTATATCCATATGACGTTTGATAAACAGTATTAATAGATCCAACTGTTGTATTTGTAAAAGCTAAAGCATTTCCAAGTTTACTATTAACATTGGCTGTTGCTAAATTTGCACTTACTGCTCTACTATTAGCACCTAATCTTACAAAAGCTGTATTTGTATTTGAGTTAGTTGTACCTCCAGTTGTGTTTAGTGGTACATTAGCAACTGAAGATATATCATCTCCATCTAATAACAACACTTCTGTATTACTTATTGAATTTACATAAAAAGAAGCTCCAACTCCAACTTGATTTTGTGTAATAGCAACTATATTATTTGATACTGTATATCCAGAACCACCTTCTGTTACTGTAAATTGAACAGCACTAAAGTTATCTGTATCTGAAATAGTTGCTATTGCTGAGTTTACTGAAGTTGGAGATGATATTGATAAGGTATCTCCCAAAACATGACCAGCACCTTTATCAACAATATTTACATTTGTTATTACACCAGTAACATTATAAATTGTTGCATTAACAGTGTTGGCAGTATTTCTAACTAATTCTAAATCTTGAAAAGTACCACTCACATTAGATAAAAATAATTCTCTAACTAAGAATCCAGATTCAACTGTTTGTGTTGATCTTTCTACTTTACCTGTTGCATTACTAACTAATCCTGTTATAGTTTGTCCAAGTAATAATTCTGTATTACTTAATGATGGATCGCCAACTCTTATACTTTGTTCTTTTGAATATCGTCCATCACTTGCTCTAAGTATACTTGCACCTGGATCATATATTTCAACCTCTTCATTATATAAAGCTCTGAACAACAATCTGTAACTTTTCTCACTACCTCTTGACTTATAAAGGTCAGTAGCTCTCTTCATTAATATGTGAGTATTAGCAGCTGTTGTTTGTGGTAAATCTGGAATTAATTCTCTTTTAAGATACTCGATATACTTGTCTATTGAAGAGTCTACATCTTGATAAGCTAAAAGTTTTCTACTTTCGTCTAAAACATTATTACCTTGTTCTAAGAATTCGTAATAACCTTCAACAAAAGATTTAAATAATGGAGCATCTGTTCTGATAAACTCTGGAACTTGAGTGTTTATTAGTGTTGAGACTTTTTTTGAAATAGCCATCAGTACACCAGATTAGTAACACCGCCAGTGGATCCTGTAGATAGAATTGAACTTGTCTCACTAGTTGTTGTTTCTGTTGTACCAGCTGTTGTTACATTAGAAACACTAGATTCTGTAATTCCTGTTGAATCATTTATAACAACAATGGATGCCTTTGAAATTAATAGAATCATATTTCTTGTAGGAGAGATATCATTAATTGCTGGTTTACAATTCACTTCTATTGTAGAAGAACTTGTTATAATAACACTACTAATTGTAACTAATCCTGAACTATAGTTTACTATACCAGCACTTGAGTTAATATAAACTTTTGCATTATTAACATCTAAATAGTAAATTCTTAAAATACCATTTCCATTATCATCAAGGAAGCATGTTTGACCTTCATAAGTAAATGATGTTGAACTAACAGCACCATAGTGTCCAGCATGTGGATTAAATATTCCATTATTAAATGCAAGGCTGTAAGATGTTGTTATGTTTTGATTTGGAGTAAATCTTTTCATCATTCTATAAGTCACATTCGCACCCAATATACTTTGATCTGCAGCAACCATTGCTGCAATGAATGAACTTTCTCTAAACTTCTTATCAAACAAACTTAATTGGCTTGTCTCAAAGTTAAGTATTGCTGTACTAATTTTATCAGATATTTGACCAGCACTTATCGTTGTTGCACCACTATTATATCTTGTTGTTACAGATGGAACAACGTATAAGAATGTAGCATCAACAAACTCTGGTGTAATAGTTACAACATTCTTGGATGATAATAAAGAAATTAATTCAGCTTTTCTTTGATCAGATAAAATATTACCTGTACTAGGTTTAGCTGAAATATAAACTTTACCATAAATTGGTGGATTATTATCTTCACCGCCCCATACACTTGCTCCAGCAAGATCTGGTGCTTCGGCTAATAATGTTCTTGCATAATCATTTTTTATAACTGCTCTATTTTGTCTTTGGAAACTTTTTGGTGCATTAAATTTTATACTATTTACACTTTCTGCATTAGCACCACCAGTAGCTGAGCTTGCAACTGTTACAGCAAATGTAGATTGTCCTCCTAGTGATCCAGGAGCAACAAAATTATTAGCACCATTTACAACACTACCGTTGACAACTCTGTAATCTGATATTACAATATTACCATTATCTACAGATTGGCCTAATACATCATCACCAAATAACAACTCATATTTTCCATCTTCATTTTCTTGAATAAAGTATACAGCACTATTGGCTTGAACATCTACTAAATTACTTGCTTGTGACCATGTAATCTTTGATGTATTAGCGGCACTTGTTTGAACTTGAACTTTAATACTTGTTGTATCAACATTATTATTATCAAGAATATATCTTTGGGCTGTAGAAGTGTTAACAGTAAATTTTTGTGTTAAGGGTTCACCTTCACTAATAGAAATAGTATTACTTGTATAACTAGCTCCTCGTGTTAACACATGGGGCTCTGTTGTTGTAAACTTATAAGATATTCCATCAATAGTAGATGTGAATAATGTATTTGAGGCAATAGTTACACTTGCTACATTTGTTGAAGGTGTTATTACAGCTTTGATAACTGCTGATGATCCTCTTGCTGAGGTTGGAGTATATCCAACCATCTTAGCTCTAGCAACTACATTGTTTCTTATCTGAGCACTATCAAGGAACATTTCATTGCCAACCATGTTAGTATAAATTGATTGTTGATAAGTGTTGTATGCAAGTAAATCTACCAAATTAGATAATGCACTTCCTTCAAAATCATAGTCAGTGAAATCTGGCTTTGTTCTTAAAAAACTTTTAAGATTATTCTTTATTTGATTAAAGTTTAAATTTGTAACTCTTATAGCACTATTTGCAGCCATTATCTAACTCTCTCTAATAAAAATTGTATTTCTACTGGTGTTGTTTGGTTTACAGCTCTAAATTTTATTGTTACATTGATACTGTTTCCATCTATATTTTGATCTGCAAATACATCAATTAATTCAGCTCTTGGTTCATATTCTTTAATAGCATCTTCAATAGCTTCTTTTATTTCTTGTTCAACAGTACCATCATTTAACTCAAATAGTTTTGATCTTACATCTCCACCAATAAATGGTTGATAAGGTCTTTCACCTTTATTTGTTAAAATAAGATTTTTAACAGATCGAGCAATTGCAGCATTATTTGTTAATGTGTTTAACTTTCTTGTAACTGGATGTTTATCAAATAAGATATCGAAATCTTTATAAACAACGTTGTTAATTCCTGCCATTTTGAACCTCTGACCTATTTATTACTATTGCTTAGATTCTTGTATCTCTTTGCGCCTATCTTTACACAGTTTAGAGATTTCACTCAATGCTTTCCTTGCTCTAGTACCAGCACTTTTGTTACCAGTCATAGCTTTTTCATTTTCGTTAGTATAAGTGTTAAATAAGCTAACTAAAGTTTCGTGTGTATTCATATTCTCTTCCTTTTATATTATTTATCCCGAATTTGCAACATTCGTGGGTGTTGTAGGTACTGTTAAATCATCACAATTTTCATCTGATGTTCTTGATGGATCTGTTGGACATGAGAAATCTACTCCTTCATCATGTCTTAAATAATCATCAGCACCTCTAAATGTTTTTCTATCACCTTCGTGATGAAATTCACTTGTTAAGTTATATCGTACAGCATAGTTACCTGTATAAGTTTGACTTGTTGCTGTAGATGTTTCATTTAATGCTGTTCTTGATAGATGGGTTGTTCCAGAAACTGTTTGTTTATAATCACCAGCTATTCTTTCATTTTTATTTCCAGCCACATCTATATTCCAATTACCAGCAATATAAGTGTTACAGTTTGCACCAATAAATAAATTACAAACACCTTTGATATAAACATGATCGTTATTAGCTATAATAGTATAATTGTTTGCAACTACTCTTGTTGTCTTGATTCCTCGTTTATCTATTTCATAAAATGTTCCTGATTTATGATACTCATGGATCCTTTCGTTATTTGGTGTATCGTCATATTCTTTTATATGACCACTTTCTGTTGCAAATACATGATTGTTAGGATACACAGCTCCATAAGCACTTACAGGCTCTCCCCAGTTATTGGCAGCAGGTTTTTCTCCACCACCCAATGCAATAGTTATATTATTTGCTTTTAAATGATTTTTAGTTTCAATAACACTATGAGCATTATTAGCATCATTTCTTGCTAATCTATTTGAATCTGGTTCATGTATTACGGTTGGATATTTTTCTTCTGGATCATTAAATCCATATTGTTTATTTGATAAAGTACTTGGTATTGCAGGTATAGATCCCATTATAAATGGTCTTTGTGCTTGTCCACCATCTAAGAAAAATCCTATAACCCAACTACCTTGTTTCAATCCATTTGGTGATGTACCAATACCAGATATAGATGCATTATTTGCAGGCATCATTACTTGTGCCCAAGGTATTTGACTTGTAGGTAGTTTTCCTTTGTCAGACGTGTGCCAATCATAGCATCTAACTTTTACTCTACCTGTTTTTAATGGATCCAATACATCTTCTACAACTCCAAAGAACCAAACAAAGCCACCTAATCCTAAATATTCTTGATCAAATGTTTTACTAGTCATCACTAACTCCTTCAGAATCATTAACTTTTTGTACAGTAGTTGCTATTTCATCTTTAAAACTATCTTTTATAACAGTTAATACAGTTTGGTATCCTTGTGCTTTGTTTTCATAAGACTGTCTCAACTTAACCACTAAAAACTTTGGATCAACTTGACCAAAAAACATATTGTACATCAGTTCATCCATGCCACTTGATGTTTGAGGAATATACAGGTTTATAGTATCTCCAACTTTAACATCACTGTTTCCAGGAACAGTAATATTAATTAAAATATTATCTAATAGAGCTTTAGAGGATATTCTTTCATTTAATACGTGTTGTTTTCTTCTTGGATTAGCAAGTTTTGGATCATTAGCAATTATTTTTGCTAATCTTTCTGAAGCAGCTTTGTTACTAATTGTTCCTGAAATTTTATCTTTTTTTTCATCAGGATTTTCTTTATCAATTGGAAAAAAATATGGAGTAGTTGCATAGCTTGATTCTGTAGGTGTGAATCCTGTAGGACTTCCTGTATTAATGTTTGTTGATAGTAACTCTGTTGGTAAATATCTTGTGTGGGTTGAACCAGAAAATTTAAATAAACTATCATCTGTTGTCAATCTACCAACATCTAAAGTTTTTAATTTTTTGTAGTCTTCATTATAGCTAAAACTTTTCTCATCAAATTTTTTTGTTAATATATCAATGGCTGCTACTCTATTACCATATGTTCCAAGAGATAGGTTGTGAAGTGTGTCAAATGTTTTTTTAATACTAAAATTATTTACTGTCATTCTATCATTTAGATCCTCTCTTTCACCTGTTTCTTCTCGTGGTACAGTATCTTGTTTTTTCTCTTCAGCTGCTCCATCTTGAACTATAAATTTAAATTGAGGTGTTTGATTTTTTAATTCTGAAAGTGTCGTCAAATGAAATCCTAAGTATGTTTGAAAGAACACATAATCACTATTATTATCTAAATTATTTTCATGTTGTGCTTCTTCTCTCAAATATGTAATTGCTTCAAAAGGTGTAACACCAGGTGCTATGTATGATGAATTGTTTACTGATTTTAAGACATCATTTTTGTTAACACCATATAAACGTGGATACTTGTCAAATGGTCTAAACACTTCATCTGTTTTAATAAAGTTGTTATGAAAAATAGTGTTTGCTGCTAAAGTACAGTTTTGACCAACAAAACTTCCATCTAAATCAGTCATTTCATTTAACATTAAATGATCATCAACACACATTAAAACATAGTTATGTTGCCTTTCCTTTGATTCAACTTTATTTCTAAGTTTATAAACCCTAAATGATCTAACTCTAAGATCATATTCTTCTTGATGTTTTTCCCCATCACGATCTTGAAATTTTTTTTGACCTCTTGTTCTATAAGTCATTACAACATACTCTTCACCTACTATAGGAAATCGTTCTGGTAAACCTAAAGCATCAATTATTAATAATTCACAAGAAGATACAGGGCTTGTTAAATCTTCATATATGTTAAATGTATCAACTTGATCTGTAATATCTATTGCTTCTCCTTTATAATTAACTATTCTACATGAAAAGCCAGCTATATCATTGGGTCTTGCATTCTTGTTTTCTGATGTTTCTGCCATTAGTTGTAATTTTCACTAAAGATAACCTCAACTTCTGATTTAATTTGTCCTACAAAATCAGAACTTAAAATCTTTATGTCCCTTTTTTTATCATTTTGCTCTTCATAGTATTGATAAGCATCTATTTCTTTTCTGTCTGATGTAGATAAACCATTATATGTATTTTGATCAACAACAACAAATCTTTCTGGTACAACCGTTCCATCTATTAGTGTGGATTGACTATTCAATATCTTTCGATATTCATATGTAGTTGCTCTAGCTGTATTTGGACTACCATATAATGTTGTCATATATTTGTTAAAAGCATCATCACTTAATGGCCAATCATAGTAAGGATCAATAATATCATTAACCAAATATATTAACCAATCTAAAGTTTCATCACCATAATACTTATATGCTAAAACATCTGGTCTGTCTCCATCCTTTACAGTGTAACTAAAATATATTGATGTTCTGCTTTTTAGTATATCTCTTATTTTATACCTTGCTGTAATATTAGTCAACAGTATTGGTAAATTATTTTTTTTAATATCGTATGATACTTTTGGAAATGGTCTAAAATAAAAACTCATTATCTACCCTGCTTTTCAATCTCTGTTTTAGTAAGAACTTTGATCTCTTGGAAAGTTAATTGCATTTTAACTGAAGCTGGAGCTAATAATTTTCTTCCACTACTTTGTGCTGCAGAGGCATCATAATATAAAGGTGTTCCTTCTCCATGATAATCAATAGCAACATTTTTTAATACCATGTCTCCCATTTTAAATAAGAAGTCTGGATGTTTAAAGTATACTTTGAATTGATTTGGATAATCAAAAAAATGATTTTGAGCTAAATATTCTGGTGCACTATAGTATTTAAAAAAGTGTATTATTTTTCCAATATCAATACTTTCGTGATATGATTTTGGTTTTAATTCAAATCCAAATTCAAACTGTCTAAAGTTAGGTGAAGTATATAAAACTGCCATATGAGGATTTCTTGTTATTCCAACTCCTGCCCCAGCAATTTTTAATCCTTGCTGAACTCCAGCAGCTGCTCCTGCAGCTAATCCTCCTGCTACACCACTTGTTCTTTCAAATTTGTTGGCAAGACCACCTACTCCTCCTCCCGCTAAAGCTGCTCCTGTTCCACCTGATAAAAGATTTCCTAAAGCTGCTGGGTTTGCTAATTTTTTTCCAGCTTCAAATCCTATTTTTGACAAACTTTTTCCAACACCCAATACATCACCAGAAGCTGCCTGCTCTCTTATAGCACTACCTTGATTAGATGCTGCTCCTGCTAACTCAGCCCCTATAGCTCCCATAGCTGAATTTTCATAACTTTGTTCGTACGCTGTTGTTAAACCAGATGGCATTGGAAGATAAACAGAACCAAGTTTATTTTTATTTTGTCTATTAACTGTAGATGCTTGGAAAGCGTGTTCTTCATAAGCTGAGAAAACCATATAATGATCTACTTTTGTAATATTCCTTGGATATTGCAATGATTGACCTGCACCAAGTGGTCCATCTAATAATTTTAAAGGACCGTCATCACCTGGTTCTCCAGGACCTGCATTTGGATTTCTATTTGCTTTAGCACTCATTATAGACATAATGCTTGACTTTCTTAGTTAATTGTTATAAAATACCATATGGACTATTCAAAAGCCTATAAAGGTATATTTAAGCCAAAACACCCTCACAAGTATAAAGGTGATCCTACTAACATTATTTATCGAAGTTCTTGGGAAAAACAGTGTATGATTTATTTTGATAATAAACCAGACATTGTTCAATGGCAAAGTGAAGAATGGTTTATACCATATAGACATCCAATTACAGGTAGGATCCATAGATATTTTCCTGACTTTGTTATTAAAAATACAAAAGATCAAGTATATGTAATTGAAGTTAAACCTTACAAACAAACTCAGGAACCTAAAATACAAAAGAAGAAGACAAGGCGATACCTTACAGAAGTTAAGACATTTGCGATAAATACTTATAAGTGGAAAGCTGCAAGAGAATATTGTGCAGCAAGGAAATGGGAATTTGTAATATTAACAGAAAAAGAATTAAAGATTTAGATGGTCGCTTATATTTACGACAAGCTAGTTGATAAAGGTATTCAATCTGGTCAAATTCCAAACTTGACAAGAAGTGCTAGGAATTGGTTTAGAGATTTAGCTAGAACAACAAGAGGTGTACAACCAAGACAAATAATCACATCTGCTCCAAAAACACAGATGACAAAACAATTACAAGTTGGATTTATGTATCAGTTTTTTTATGATCCAAAAACAAAGGATGACTTGCCTTATTATGATACCTTTCCTCTTATCTTTCCATTCAAACAAGCATTCACAAGAAGTAGGGCAGCAGAAAGTGGAGCTTTTTATGGAATTAACTTACATTACTTAGATATAAGATTAAGAGCTAGATTGATGGATAGCTTATATACTATATCAAGTGATAAGAAATATGATGAGGACACACGTATCAGACTTAGCTACAAGATGCTAAATAGTGCTAGCAAGTTTAGATTTTTTAAACCTTGTATTAAAAAGTATTTAATGAGTCGTGTAAGAGGTAGGTTTGTTAAAATAAATGCTAATGCTTGGGATGTTGCTTTATTTTTACCAACAGAAAGATTTAAAAAAGCCAACAAAGGAAAAGTTCATAGAGAGAGCAGAAAGATGATAATATAATGGCATATCCAGTAGATTTTCATAGAGGCGATATAAACAAAGAGAGTGTGGCTAAAGAGTCACATTTTATGCTTGTATTTACTGCTCCAGGAGATACACTAGGTACAGGAAAACTTAGAAATAAAATAGGTAAACAATTTAAAAGATTAAAAGATATTTCTAGTCAAGTACCAACATGGGAAGATTATGGAGGCTTTCATTTAGCATTAAGATGTGAAAGAGTTACTCTTCCTGGAAGAATTATAATATCAAGTCCTTTTAAAGAAGCTAACTATGGTTTAGTTAGAGAGTATCCAACTAATGCTGTATACCAACCAGTAGATGCAACATTTTTAATGTCAGCAGATTATAGTGAAAAGATATTTTTTGAATTATGGCAGGATTTAATTATAGGTCATCATAGAACACAAGGAGATGTTAGTGAAGAGCATAGTGTAAAGGAATTAAATTACTTAGAGAATTTTAGTTGTTCAATGACAATATTTTGTTATGATGTTGTTGGTAAAGGTGATGGTTCATTAATTAATACATATGCATGTACTCTTCAAGAGGCATATCCAAGAACTATCCAAGATATTCAAATGGATTGGTCAAGCAACGAATTAGTCAAACTCAATGTTGTTTTTGACTATAAATATTTTATTGATATAGTAAACACATCAGCTAACTTTAGTGTTCCAAGTGCTGCATCAAGAGTCAATCTTGGTACATCAACAGGAATTTCTCAAGGAGCTGCAGTACTAGCTGGTCGTGCAGTTGCTGGTCAATCACAAAGAACACAAGCATTTTTAACAGGGGCAGCATTTGCAGCAGCAAGATTATTTTCATAATAGGAGTATATAATGGCATTACCCAAACTTACTACACCGGAGTTTTATACAAAACTTCCTTCAACTGATCAAACAATAGCATTTAGACCTTTTTTAGTCAAAGAAGAAAAGATACTTCTTATGGCACAGCAAGGTAAAGATCAACAAGAGATTCAAAATGCAGTTTTTAAAATTTTAGAATCTTGTGTACTGACACCATTAAAAGTGATGGAATTACCAACGTATGATGTTGAGTGGTTATTTTTACAACTTAGAGCAAAGAGTGTTGGTGAAATAATTGAACTCAAATTAAAACATTATCAAGATCCAGAATGTAATGGTGAAACAGATGTTGATATTAACATAGAAGATATAGCTGTATCAAAACCAGAAAATTATTCTAATGTTATTGATATAGATGGTAATGTAGGAATAACAATGAAGGCTCCTTCACTCAATATGATTAAAACATCTGGAACAGATTTTGCACAACCATCATTGAAAGATATGTTTGATATTTTAGAAAAATGTATAGTAAATGTATACGATAAAGATCAAGTATATAATGATTTTACTCCAAACGAATTATCAGAGTTTTTAGAGGGATTGGATCAAAAACAATTTACAAAAGTAGTTAACTTTTTTGATAACTCTCCAAAAATTGTACATGAAGTAAAGTATAAATGCTCTAAGTGTGGAAAGGATGTTGAACATCAACTAAAGGGCCTTATGGATTTTTTTTCATAAGTTTGTCGCATAACTCGTTGCATAATTACTATTCGACAAACTTTGCCTTGATGCAACATCATAAATACTCATTGAATGAGTTAGAAAGTATGATACCTTTTGAAAGAGCCATATATGTTCAAATGCTTATGGACTGGATTGAAAAAGAAAATGAAAGAGTACGACAAGAAAACGAACGAATGAATAGGAAAACAAGATAATGTTACCCGCAACAATATCAAACGGAGATACGATAAAAAGTTTAGAAGGAGATTTTACTTTAAAATCTGATTCTATAAAAGCACTTCAAGATGTTTTTATTGCAGCATTAACACCATTGATTTCATTGGTACAAAATATTAGTGATTTTGTTCAAAAATCTATGGAAGCAAATATCGATTCTCAACTTGAGAATGAAACTGAAGCAGCTAGAGGAAAAGTTGAAGTTGATGCAGAAGGAGCGAAAGTAGATTCAGGGTTCAATCCTTTAGCAATTGCAGGTATAGGATTACTAGCTGGTGTTCTTGTAATGTTTAAGGATAAAATCCAAGGTGTAGTTAATACTTTAAAATTTCCTAGTATAATAAAAGGACTGAGTACTGTTTTAAAAATATTTACATTGGGTTTTGTAAATTTGACTGCTAAGTTTCAACAAATGAAGTTGATGGCTGGTCTGGGTAAGGGTGGTCCAGTGTTTGGATTTATTTCAAGGTTGGGACAAATTACTACAAAGGTAGGAAAATTATTTAGTTTTTTAAAACCTATAGGTAATGCACTTGGTAAATTATTTATACCTATTACTGTTGTATATGGTATTATAGATGCTGTTCAAGGATTTATAAAAGGCTATCAAGATGGAGGTTTTATAGATGGAATACTCACAGCAATAGGTAGTGTGCTTGGAGGATTGATAGGTATGCCATTAGATTTTTTAAAAAACATATTAGCGTTTGTTGCAGAGAAATTGGGTTTTGATCAAGTAGCAGAAGCTATGAAAGATTTTAGTTTCAATGAATTAATTGAAAATGTATTTGGAGGTATAGTAGATTTTTTCAAAGCTATTCCTGGATTTATTAAAAAGATTGCACAGAATTTTTTACGAGCTATACCAGGAGGTGATTTTTTAGCAGACAAATTATTTGGCAAAGATAGTGATACTGAAATTGAAAAAAGAGAAAAGGTTCAAAGTGAAGCACAAAGTGATATAGATGATGCTGATAAAAAATTAGCAAATATTCAAGCTAGAGAAGATGTTTTAATGAAAGATGGTGGCATGAAAGGTTTTGATCCACAATTTGCAAAAGCAAAATCAAGAGCTGAAAAACAAAAACTTGCTGCCGAAGATAAGATGAGTAAAGCAGCACAGGAGAGTTTAGCATTAAAAGAACAATCTGCTGGTAAGGATATTGGAACACAAATAGCAGCAGGAAAAATTACAAATATAGATGAATATGAACAAGCTGTAGGGACAAAATTAACAGAAAAAGAAAAATCTTTTGCTATGAGTAAAATTGGATCAGCAAGAGACCTTGTTGCAGATAAAGAATCTGCAGATTTTTCTCAAGATTTAGCTGATGATGTGTTAGGTACAACATCAAGAAAAAGGGGTCAAGACGAATTTAATATTGATACTGCTAAAACAATGGCTGGTATGGATCCTAATGCTCCTGGAACATTTGATATGACTATGAAAGAAGGTAAAATTGAATCTATCGCTGATAAGAAAGTACAACCAACAGGATCATTAGCAGAAGGAGGTCCTCCACCTATAATCGTGGGAGGCTCTAGCTCTGGAGGAAATGATAATAGTCAGACTTCTAATGATAATAGAAGTTTCAATAATTCCACCACTCATAATTATGGAGGAGGAAGCGATTCTGCATCTAACTCTGAAGAGTCGTTAGCAAGAAACACTTCCTACGCTGCCAATATCTAATCGTCGATTAACTTCTTAAACATATCCATTTCATCTGTATCAGAATCAGGAACAGGCATCATTGGTGCTTGTGCTGGAGTTACAGACTTAGGTTTTGGAGGAGTAGTCAACTCAGTTTGTTCAGCTGTAGTTGTATTAGCCATTCCAGATAATCCCAAAGTCTTATCTAACTTAGCTTTCAACTCATCATAAGTTTTAAAGTTATTTGGCTCAATAAACTCTTGTAATGAATACTGACTAGCCCATACTTGTTCTAACTTATCGTCATCTTCAAGTACAGCTTTAGGAGTATCAAACTCACTCTTATCATAGTTTCTATATCCTTCAAGATTTCTTATTTTCATCTTGAAGTTAGCACCATCCCAAAAGTGAAAAGGGTTCATAGGTTTCTCATCTTCAAATTGAGGATTCATAGCTTCGTTAAGTTTATCAAATATTTTTTTACCATAACGGAATAACTTTACTTGACCATTATTCTCAGGATGAGCTGGATCATTAACAACATAGATATTACTAATATAAAGTAATCTACGCTTTTGCTTTCTAGCTTGATCTTTACCAGCATCATCTCCTCTGTTCCATAACATAGAGTTATATTCAGAAACAGGATCTTTTTGATTCATAGTAGTTAGAGAGTTCTCAATATACCATCCACCAGGACCTTGAAAGCCATGGTTAAAGATACGAACCCAAGGAATGTCCTCTCCTTTAGGAGCAGGTAAGAATCTAATAACAGCATAGCCATTACCAGTTTTATCTACCTCTGGTTTCCAAAAACGATTATCATCCCTATTAGAGTTCTCGCTATTAGATGTTAACTTATTTGTTTCTTGTAGTAGTTTGTCCAGACTGGACTGTGAAGAGCGTTTAAGCTCAGCAAATGATTGCGACATAGTATCTCCTTGTATTGCAATGTATTAGTTTTATCCACTTAATCATAATATAATATTATTTATTATATATTATTTTTTATCTTCGGTCAACAATCTTTTTTCTTCATTGACAGAATTATTTAATTCATCTATAACTCTTTTTTGTTTTTTAACTTTTGCTCTGAGTTGTTGTAACTCTCCAACAAATTTTTCTAACTCAAGATTCATAACTTTCTCCTTTTAAATATTTTAATATATTTTGTGGTGATGAAACTTCATATGGATCCTGTCCATGATTATCTTCCATACCAGGTTCAACAAACACTTCATCAAATGTACCATCTTTTATTATAGCTGCATATCTCCATGACCTTTTACCAAAGCCAAGATTTTGTTTTTCAACTATCATGTTAACTGAATCTGTAAACTCTCCATTACCATCTGGAAGTACTTTTACTTTACCAATGTCATGGTGCTTTGCCCAAGCATTCATTACAAATGAATCATTAACAGATATACAATAAATCTCATCTATTCCAAACTCTTTAAACTCCAAATATAACTTATTAAAATCTGGTAGTTGATATGTTGAACACGTTGGTGTGAAAGCACCAGGAAGTGAAAATAAAATATATTTTCCTTTTTCAAAAATATCAAGACTACTTTTTCTTACCCACTTATAAGGATTATCTCCTCCAATAGATTCATCTCTTTCTCTTATATGAAAAGCTGTATAGGGAACTGTGTTACCTTTTTTTATCATTTTACAAATACCTTTCTTAAAATTTCTTTTCCTTTTTTATCGTTAAACACTACAAATGGACTATACTTATCCATTCTCTTTTTAAACTCTGTCCATACTGGATCGTCTAAAACCTTACTCCATTTCCTAGAATAATTCAAAACTCTATCTATTATTATCATAGTTTCTACATATATGTCATTTCTTAATATACATTTTAATAGTATAGGATGGCCGTCTTCCATTACAAATAAACTATTAAAGTCAATATTTCTTTCATCATAATAATCTTTTAAAAATTTAAAATCATTTTCTAAGATATATGACAAACTATCTTGTCTCTTCTTCCATTCAATATATACTTTTTCTGACTTCAATGTCAGCACATTACCAATCCAAAAGTCTTCTCCATCAGCAAAGTTGCTAACAAATAAATCTCTCAATTGTTGTTTGTTATACTTACGCTCTAACTTACTAAAGAAAAACTTGTCTCTACGTTTTAAAAAACTTTCTTCTTTCACATTTACTTTACCACTATACTTAAAGTAATCGTATGTAGTAGTAAAATGATTACGTACAGCTAAGTAAACTTTATAAGCATCAAAGCCTTCATAGATGTTCTTCATTTTTCATATAATTTAGTTTAATTGCTTCTTCTTTTAAAATCTTTTTTATCTTTTGATTTATTAGTTTAGCAGCACTTTCAACTTCTATATTATTTTTATAACAGTAATCCATTATGGCATCCATATAGGAAATTTCTTTTTCTTCAACTTGTTCAGTAATTATCTTACTAAACTTTGAAGTTGTCATAACATTAATCATTTACTTTGCCCACGCTTTTCCTTTGTATATCCTCGGATAGCATTTCAGGCCAATAAATTTCAAAAGCAATACAATCTGTAATTGCTCTAAACAAATGATACTCACCAGGTTTAACAGCCATAAAGTCTCCTTTATGTAATGTTGTTTTATCCACTAGGTCGTAATCATTTTTAAAAACTTGTATTTCCATTTCACCTTTTTCAATGAAGAATCCATTCCATTTATAACTATGTTTATGTGTACTACATTCTCCACCTTTAACAACTTCAATTCTGTGAAACTCTACCACAGGGTTCTGCAGCAGAGCTTTCGTTTCGCCCCACACCTTACCGGCTTTCATATAATCTCCTTTTAATATATTGTTGTTCTATAAAATATATGGTCTTCGTGTTCTACTGTTTTTGTTTTTTCTTGTGCCCACTTTGGATTAACATAGTATGCATGATACCATAAAGCTCCATTAGTGAGATTCTCATTATACCCAGTTAATACTTGTCGGGCAACAGTTTTTGCAATTTTCCAAGCCATCTGATCATTTATCTCATCTGGCTTTCCATCACAGTACCAACTAAATTGGCATCTGTTTTTTATTGGTACAACTTTATTCATTTTCTCTTTGTACCATGTACTGTGTTGAGCTTCATAGATTACTCCACAAACAGTATTTGGAAAGTTCTCATCTTGCACTCTATTCATTACTACTTCACTTACAGCTAGTTGAGAAACAATGGATTGATTTCTAGCTTCAAAATATACATTCTTTGCTAGACAAGTCAAACTCTCATCATCAACTAAATGTTTTTGTTTAAACACATTAATATTGGATCTTACATCATCTATTTCAGAAAATAATAATGGTTTATCTCTTTCTATGTCTGGTGCTCTATCTACTATTGAGGCTAATGTATAAACCATATACGATAGTATTATTGCCCAAAACCAATTCGGTATCTTAATTCTCATAAGTTCCTCCTTTTGTTAAAAAGTCGTAATATTATTTATTATTCATTATACTTGAAATTAAGCTATTTGGCAACAGTTGATTTACAACCACATTTTACTTTGTAGTCTTCTACTGCAGCTTTAATAGCATCCTCTGCTAGAACAGAGCAATGTATTTTTACTGGTGGCAATGCTAAGGACTTAGCTATTGTAGTGTTTTCAATCTTAGCGGCATCATCAATGTTTTTATCTTTGACCATTTCTGTAATGAGACTAGAGCTTGCAATCGCACTTCCACATCCAAAGGTTTTAAACTTTGCATCTGTTATTACATTAGTGTCTGGATCAACTTCTATTTGAAGTTTCATTACATCCCCACATGCAGGTGCACCAACTAGACCAGTTCCCACATTTGGGTTCTTTTTGTCCATGGATCCAACATTTCTTGGGTTCTCGTAATGATCAAGAAGTTCTTTACTGTATGCCATACATGTATTTATGATAAAGCCCTCGGTTGAGGGCTAATCGTGGACGAAATTACTTCTCAGCGCAAGCGTAAGAGTTAATTTCTAAACCTACAGAAATTTCTGTAATTGTTGGTTTTTGCCAAGCCATTTTATGCTCCTTGTAGTTAATGTTAACATTAAAACGAGTCGGTTGATCGTTTGATCCGCGATCCTCATCTTTATTTAGTTACTATACCATACCAATGCTGAATACAAGATGAACAACTCGTTAAGAAATCGATTAATTTCGTTAATAATAGATATTTTATTTTAGAATGTTATTTTTCGTTTTTATCCTTTAGAGTTATCTGGTCTTCCATTCTATCTGTTTGTTTATTAAGTTCTTTAACAACAGTGCTTGACCATGCTACTACAGGAGATTTGTAGTCACTATTTATCCTGTGTTTTGGATACTTGTGATCTCCAATTGTCTCGTCTCTTTTGTAGTGCTTCAGAGGTTTGTCTACTCCGGCTTTCTCTAGTATCTTTTTTATGTCCGTTTTTATTTCCGTCATTGCTCTCAGTCTCATACAGTTCAGGATGGTTCTTTTTAAATTCTCTTATTCTTTTTTTTAATAATGCTACTATATCATCTTTCATAGTTATTAACTCTCGATTATATTTATATTTTTAATCAAAAATAGAGCATTCCACCATAAATAATTATATGAAGAAATGTACAAAATGTCAACAAGAAAAAGAATTTAGTTTTTATTGGAAAGATAAAACAAGAAAAGATGGTTATCAAAGTATGTGTAAACCATGTTGGATGACTAGACCATATTATAAAAAGAAAGAGTATCTAAAGTCTAATGAAAGATATAGACATACTGAAGGTGGTATTGACTTTAGAAAAAGAAATCAAAAAAAATATAATGCTACATCATATAAAAAAAGACCAGAAGTATATAAAGCTGGTACTGCATTAAGAAGAGCAACACTAGCTAAAGCTACTCCTAAATGGTTAACTAAAGAAATGAAAAAAGAGATATCTAATTTGTATAAGAAAGCTAAAGAATTAAACTTATCTGTAGATCATATCTATCCTATCAATGGAAAGACTTGTACAGGATTACATGTTCCTTGGAACTTGCAACTGTTAACTTTATCTGAAAATTGTAGTAAGAAAAATAGGATCCCCGAAGGGATCCCATTAAAGCCTTAGGCTGCATCTGCGTATGCAACGACCTTCTTGAGTGCTTTATCCTTCACTCTTGAGTTGGCCCCATACCAGGATGAGGACATTCTAGCGTCAACTGACTTACCTAAAACATGATCTGTCATATATGTGACAGCGTTTAAGCAGTTCCACCAAGAACCAGGTCTGATGTCAGCACCAGGTTGAGTCTCAAGAATACTGAATGCTTGTTGAGCAGACTTACCTATTCTTGTACCATTACCATGGTTCTTAAATACTTCTTGTAAATAAGCATTAACAGATACTTCATCATATCTTTTAGAACCAAGATAGGTAGCAAGTTCTTTGAACTCAACCATTCTTGCTTTAGCCATTCCAAGAGTTTCTTTAACATGCTCTGGATCAAACTCAGTTCTATGAGTTAAATTTAAGCTAACATTAGATGCCTGATCTAAAGATTGTGTTAATGTATTATTACAAACAACTCTTACATTAGTTGTCTTAATCTGTACACTAGCACCATGCTGATGTGGGTTACAAAATAAAAGATAACTTTCAATATCATCTTTTCCTTCAAATAAAGAAAAGTCATTGTCAGCTATTTTAGCAAGAGCCCATACTCTCTTACCATCTTGTAAACTACCAGCAGTATGCATATGCATATTACCAGCATCAACATACTCTTTGAAGAAATCAAACGCTTGTTGATTCTGTACAGGGTTCCACTTAGAAGAAACATAAGATAAAATCTTATCATCAGTATCTCTTACTAAGGCAGTCATGCCAGTACTTTTCATCTGATCACCAGAGAAAAACTTTAAAGGCTTTTTAGATACTGTCCAATCAAGTCCAGCTTCTTTTAACATATCATTAGTTGATAAGTCGTAAGGTACTTTTGTACCTAGACCATGCCAAGGAACTTCCCCAGCATAAGCCATTGTTTCTACTACATGTGCCATTCAATATTCTCCTTTGTGTAAGAGTTGTCCAAATTAGTAGGTTCGTTAGGAAGATCAACTTGAAGATCTACTTCTTCATTTTTCTCTTCTTCTTTAGATGCCTCAGACATTTTAGTCTCAGACCATTTAGCAACAGATTTGATATCATCACCAAAACCTGCTACAGTACCACAGCTGGATAATCCAACTACAGCAAATAAAACAATAAGCATTTTATACATATTCACTCCTTTCTTATTGTTTGTTAATTAATTCTAAACAAGTATTTTTATGATCATGTAGATCGTATACTAATACTTGTAGATCTTCAAGAGCACTCTGTACTCCATGACCTTTATCGTCACCAGCGTTATCTATAGATGTCTGAATTATATCAGCTATCTCTTCTACTGTGTAAGGTTTTAACATCATATTCTCACTCCTTGTTAATTATTAATGTTATATTATTATATTCCCATAATATCGAATTAAGGTCAACAGCTAAATTAAATTAAATTTTATGTTGATTTTGTAAAACATTACTATTGTGTTCATCATAGCCTGTAAGAAAGCTGTTGATATCTTCAATAGTTAGTTTCTTTAGAGGTTGCCCAGAAGCATTCTCTATAAATAATTTGATATCCAGGGGGATATCTCTATGTTCGTTAAAGCACCATTGCATAATATAACTCCTTTTTTCATTTCTCATTATCTTATTATCGCATGGAAACGTTCTCAGGTCAACAGCTATTTCAAAAATAATACTTCTTTTTTTAGATTGGATATTGCTTGTGCAGGATTGAGACCTTTAGGACAGGTCTTGGTACAGTTCATTATAGTATGACATCTATATAACTTAAATGCATCATTGAGCATTTCAAGTCTTTCTTTTTTATTCTTATCTCTACTATCTACTACAAATCTATATGCCTGTAATAGTATAGCAGGACCTAAAAACTTCTCACTATTCCACCAATAACTTGGACATGAAGTACTACAACAAGCACACATAATACATTCATACAATCCATCTAGTTTACTTCTATCTTCTTGTGATTGTATTCTTTCTTTACCTGGCTTGTCATTGTTTACAAGATAAGGCTTGATACTTTTATATTGATCAAAGAAAGGTTGAAGATCAACAACTAGATCTTTAAGCACTTGCATATGTGGTAATGGATAAACTTTGAATTGTTGTTTATCTATAGGAGTTAAACATGCTAAGGTATTTGTTCCGTTTATATTCATTGAGCAACTACCACATATTCCCTCTCTACAACTCCTTCTAAAGGTCAGAGAAGGGTCCACATTGTTCTTAATGTATATTATAGCATCTAACACCATTGGACCTATTTTATCTTTATCTAAATTGAATGTATCAACTGTTGGGTTGGATCCACCATCACGATTCCAACGATATATTTGAATAGAAAGATTGCTTGGTTTGCCCCAAGTCTTTCCTTCAATGACTTTTGAATTCTGTGGTAAAGTTAATTGAACCATTAACTATTTATTTTTTTTTTGGAAATATTTTATTACAATAAGGACAAACTACTTCTTTGTCTTCTTCTAAGTGTATGTAAACAAATGGATGAGTACCATCTCCATCACAACTTACAATATCATCTGACAACTGATTTCTCCCTTACAGTTGCTCTTTCAACTCTTAGTTTTTCTTGAGGTGTATTAGCATTCTTAATTAAAAGATCTAAATCTTTTCCTCTTCTTGGCTTACCTTTCCAAGTACAAGTCATATCTTTAACTACCTCTTTAAATAATTTTAAACATTCTGTATCAGCTCTAACTGTCAATTCATCTAAAGTACATCCAACTTGTATTGGAAATCTTTTCACTCTGAATATTAATCCATTATCAATTAAATCATTCATAAAATGAGCAGTTACACCAAAGTGTGTATCATTATTATATATTGCCCAATTTGTTGAACAACTACCAGGATGTTCTGGAGGTGCTGGATGAAAGTTGATACAGATAGTTGTATTTGTCATTGATTTAGGTAACACCATATAATTTTTAAAACTAAAAACTACATCAGGAATCCATCCTAAGTTTTTAGGAAACTGATCAAATCTTTTTTCACATTCAATCACACCAACTTTATGATCTGTTTGTAAAAGAAAGTCCATAGCATTTTGACTGTATGGACAATCTTTTTTTCTAACTAATAAGATATTCAAAGTCCAAGATCCCTTGATTGAAACTTAAACTCAGGTTTACTTAACTTCTCGCATAAGTTTTCTTGAAGTCTTTCAATATAGTAAGAGCCCTCAGAAAGCTCTTGCTTCCTTTTAGGATCTTGCTCATCTTGACATTCTTTATTCATACAATTCTTAGCATCTCTCAAGTATTGTTTAACTTGAGTAACAAAATATATATTAGTATGTCTAGCTAATTTTTTTTGATCAAATTTAATCATTATTAATATACCTTTCTTTGACACTATCTCCTGAACGGTCAACTAAGTCAACATAGTCACCAAAATAAAATAAAAATGTTTCAACTAATGAATCGTACTCTTCAGTTTCCATCATCTCTTTAACTATTTTATTTCCATTCTCTCCTATATCTTTTGCCATATGTTTAGCTGTAGCTATAAGGTTCATAGCATTACCAGCTGGTCCTTCAATATAGATTGTTCTTGTATAATTCATAAACTCACTCCTTTATTATCATTATTATTATTAATTATACCATCAAAGTAATCACCAGTCAACGGTAAACATTCACCGGTAACTGACATTGTAAGACCCATGATACCCATTTTAGCTGGATCAAAGTCTTCCAATTCTTTCTGACAATTTTCAGCATCAGTTACTTGTTCTATAACTATGGGGATCTCAGGACCACCAAATAGTTGTACTATAACTGTTATTACTAAAACCATCTCATTCATCATGCGTATTTACTCCAGAACTCATTCCACATCCAAATAACATGATCGTATAGTAAATAAGCAGTTACTTCAGGACAGTATTCATCTATTTTAACTTCTTGAGTAATATAACAAACACTATTATATTCTTCTAAGAATCTTGCAATAAGACCTCTATACTCTTCAATATGCTCACACTCACCAATTGATTGCTCAGCAAAATGCATGAAGTTTTCATAGTCAGCATTGTAGATACCTAGCTCATTATCTACCTTCTTAGGTGGCATTTTGTATGGGTTTTTTGGATCAATTTTCATCATATTCTCACTCCTTTTATTATATATGTCTCTCCATTATCTTATATTCCCATACTATCGAATATAAGTCAACAGGGTATACAAAAAAAACTCATATTTTTCTTCTATGCATTTAATCATAAATAGCTAAAAGAGAGGAGAAAATATGGATCCGATTACAGCATTTGCAGCTGCTACGGCAGCTTTCAATACCATTAAAAAAGGTTTTGAATTTGGCAGAGATGTAGAAAGTATGTATGGCGATATTGGTCGTTGGATGAATGCTAATGAAGCTATTCACCACGGACACCATAGTGCGAAAAAAAGAAATGTAGGTTCTATTGAAGAAGAGGCCCTTGAGACGTTTGGTGTTCTCAAGAAGGCAAAGAAAATGGAAGATGAGCTGAGAAACTGGTTAATCGCTACTCACGGAATGAATGCGTGGAATGATTTGTTAAGGATCCAAGCAGCTATACGTAAAAAGCGTAAGGAAGAAGCAGAGCGCAAAAAACGTGAGATGGAAGCTACAATTAAATGGGTGTTTGGAGGATTTATATTCCTTGTTGTTTCATTTATTGTAATATGGGTAGGATTAAAATATTTTGGTTACTGATGAGACACTTCCTTATAATATTATTTGTTGTAATTACCGCACAAATAGTGTATGCTGATAAAAAGGATTATGTATATAAATTAATTGGACAAGATTGGACTCTTGAAAGTGGAGAAAGAGTTTTAAAATGTTTGTATAGATATGATATGAAAAACAAATTGATTACTATAAATTACACTTATCCTTGTCCTAAGCAAATAATAAATAAAATTAAAGAATGAAAATAATAATTATATTGATGATATTGTATCCTTCTTTTCTTGAACCTGCTCAATGGGGTGGCCGAGGACATCTATATGATGAAAGGAATCAATATACAGTTGTATGTAGATTGTCTAAAGAGAAAAGAGTAGATCCATTTTTTGGTGAAGATTCTGTCAAGTGTCATTATAGATGTCAAGATTATAAAGATATAAAAGATGAATTTGTTATTACGACACATAGCGATCATGTATGTGAAAGAGAAGTTACTCAAACAAGAGGTAACTTCAGGGATTGGAGAAACAAATGAAGAATGATGATATGTTTTTAACAACTATGAAATGGGTTGCAATATTTACAGTTGCATTGTGTTGCTTTTTAGCATGGGATGCAGATAGTAGTGAGTCATGGGATAGTTGGTTAAAAGAAGATTTAGTTGGTGAAGAAATTATATGGAAGAAAGATCATATACTAATTGATGCTCCTTATAGAGCTATGAATCCAGCTGGTGTAGAAATCTTTATAGATAACTCAAGTGTACTAGAACCTGATTACAGTAAACTAACATTAGTTATAGATGAGAACCCAACTCCATGTTGTGCTATATTTGAATTCATGGGGATCCATCCTGCTATAAAAACTAATGTAAGAATTAATGCTTATACAGATCTAACAGTATTAGCTGAAGATGAATTTAAAAATATTTCATATAATCAAAAATTTGTAAAGGCTGCTGGAGGTTGTTCTGCTCCACCAATGATAACAAGTAGTCTTCCTTTTGGTGCTATGAATGTGACAGAAAAAGGAGCTTGGACTAATATTAAAATATACCATCCTAACTATTCCGGAATGCAAATTGAGCAACTTACAGGAATAGAGATACCTGCTGAATATATAGAAACAGTAAAAGTATTCCTTGACAATGAAACTATTTTTGAATATACTGGAACTATAGGTATTGGACAAGATGTATTTTTTGAATTACCTTTTCGTGCATCAGGTAAGAATGTTAAAGTGTGGGCTAGAGATAATCTTGGAAGAGAATTTAAATATGAAGGACATCACTAGTGACTTACTTTTATGGCAATAAAGATTATTGGGAACAAGGTCCATCCAGTAATCCTTATACAGAAGGAAAGTGGTTAGCTAAAAGGAAATGATATGATAACAGTAACAGAGCAAGCAAAAGATTACCTATATAAAATAGCAATTAAAAATAATAAAGAAATAATTTCTTTTGGAGTTGATGGGGGTGGATGTGCTGGATTCAGTTATAAGTGGAGTTATCTTGACAGTTACGATAATACTCACATTGTATTGCCAATACAAGATAATGTTGTACTTGCTATTGACAAAGTAGCAGAGATGTATATTATGGGCAGTCAGATTGATTACGTATCAGAATTATCAGGTAGTTTTTTAAAGATAGATAATCCATTAACTAAGTCAAGTTGTGGTTGTGGAGAAAGTTTCTCAGTAGTTTAATATAGATAACGATTAGTATCCATTTGGAACTATCACATAATGTATAGCTAATACTATACCAACCGATACACCTAAACCAATCATCATTTTAAAAAAGTCTTTTGCAACTAAAGGAAACACTCCTTTGAACTTTGTTCTATTTGTGAATGTTGCAATAGCTAATTCTCTACCTGTTAATAATCCAACAAATACCCATGTTGTTGACATTGGTATATCATTTAATTCTTTAAAGAAGAATAAGATCAACCAATAAATTAAGTCAATTAAACAAGCACTTCTTACATACTTTGTATGTTGTTTTTCTAAGACTATCTTTTGGATCCTACCACCACGTTCTTTAAACATATATGCTAAGCCAACAACAAATGTTAAAGATACAATCATCATCCAATCAAAAGGAACTTGTCTTGGTAAGAATACAGCTATGTTTGCCATATCATGGCTCAACCAAGTCATCCATAAGAACCCTGTAGTAAACCATTGAGCTACTCGCCAATATTTCTTATGATGTTCTTCTGGGTGTTTAGATTCATCTAATATTTTTGTTATACCAAACCAAGTTACATATGCTGCTAGACCTGCTAATGCATATCCCATCATAGATTTCATTAACATTTTTTCTAAAACAAATGTACTTGCAAAAGCTGATAGTACTAGAAATGAAGTACTAACAGGAACACCAAGTCGTGTTAACAATATTAGTATGGCTGGTGCCATAGCATGATACCATTGTATCTCTACATAAGGTATTTTATTTAATCTTCCATATGATATATCACCACCATTAGTAGTCCAACCATACCATAATGTCCATAATAGAACACCTGATGCAGCTAACCATAATGTCTTCCAGTGAAATCTTTCTTTATTAGATGCAATGAATGTACCTAATGTTTGTACTGAATCGTTTGCAATAACTGAATAAGCAGCAAACAAAAATCCTAGTGCCATCCATAAACTTAAACCTTCCATAACTACCTCCTAGAATTTATACTTGTAGCCGATACCAATACTATTGTATTGACTATCGCCTCTTTTGAATTTTGAATTGATTGATATTGAATTGTTGTCGTTTAGTTTTTTACTAAACCCAAACTTATATGTGATATCAGATTGTTCATAGACAGGATCAAAACTATCTCTAAATCTAACTCCTGTTTTGAAACTCCATGTATCTGTTAACTTAAATTTAACACCTGGCTCTGCATGCCAATATCCATGGTCTTTATTTCTTTCAAACTTTCTACCTGCACCAGCTCTTAAATAAAACATATCTAAGGATCCAATCAAAGCAAACTCTGCTCTTTGATCATTACCTGTACTTTGATCTTTTAATTTTGTTCTTGTTTTAACCTCAGCTGCAAAGATATCATTAAGTTTTCTTCCTACTGTAAGGCTATATTCTTTAGCATTATTACCACCATTCAATCCATCCTGTTGACCTACACCAAACTTAATGTAAGTATCTTTGGCTGATAATGGAAGTGCTAATATAAGAATAAGAAATGTTACGAGTGCTTTCATAATTTTATTTAGTGTGCCAATACCACATGGTCATAAAACCTTCATAATTGGTCTTTACCTATCTCAACTTGTTGTTCCCATTCTGTTTTACGAAAGTTGACAATCTTCATTGCTCTCTTCCAATATGCTTTCATTTTAGGATCTTTTGCATTTTGATATGCTCTCATAGCATTATTAAATAATCTTTCATACATACGAAGCATAAAGGGAACATAATAAGGATTATTCAATAACAATTTATGTGTCTTTTTTTCCACTTCAAATCAAAGCTCCGTTCTCTTCAATATATTGGTATACTCTTTTTTCATTTACATATGCCTTGTATCGTTCTATCTTATCTAATAGTTGAGCAGTCCATTGATATATACTTTCCTCGTATACGGCAGGCTTTTCGTTATCTATCGCCATTACAATCACTATTTTTGGAATATGAATACCTGTTAATGATTCAAACATTAGACTGTATGCTGTTCCTTGTAGAAAGTAATCTGTAATCCATGCTCTCTTCTTAATCTTTCTTGATGTTTTAAAATCAACAATAGCATCTTCTCCATTCCAATTACATACACAATCTACTCTTCCAGCAATTTGTAACTTGTCACTGTACAATGGTACCTCTTGATGGTAAACAGTTTTTATATTTTCGTCTAGTATTGGTTTGAGGGTTCTAAACATAGCTAGATTAGAAGGCATATGTTTTAATGTGTAGTCTTTATTGTTGAGATAGTCTTCACATATTTGATGAACAGCAGTACCTCTTCTACTACTTTGTGTTGAGATTTTGTTTGCTTCTTCAGCTCCAACTCTATCTCTCCATTCTTGAATACTTGCTTTTTTAAAATAACCTAAGACAGACGTGATACTTGGATATTTTTCTCCAGAGGGAGTCAAGTATACACGTCTACCATCTTCATTCTTAGATTTTAACTTTTCAAATTCAGCTAATTTTTTATGTTTAAATAATTCCATAATTAAGTTTACTTATAATATAATCTTTAACAAGGCCACTTCGTACGATATCTTCTTCATCAAATTCAACTCCTGTAAATTGTTTCATTCTTTTTATAATACTCATAAATGATTTTAATCCATTCTTCTCATCATCAAACTTCAAATCACTCTGTCTAAAATCACCACAGAATAATACTTTACAATTTCGACCCAATCTTGTTATGATTGTATCTAACTCATGGAATGTCATATTTTGACACTCATCTACTAATACTACACTATCTTCAATTGTAATTCCACGAATAAATGAAGTACTTGTAAAATTAACCATCCCTTTGCCTTTAAGGATATCGTAAGCATCTCCTCTTTGAAATATATCACTACAAATACCTTTGTAAGGTCCTTCATATATTTCACTCTTTTTAGCTGCACTACCTGGTAAGAAACCCATGTCTCTTGTTGGTACTACGCTTCTCACAATTGTAAGATCGTGATACTTTTGTTGAAGTATATCTTTGATTGCGAGGTAAACTGAGATGAATGTCTTTCCGGTTCCAGCTACGCCATGTGCCAATATGTTTTGACCTCTAGCATACTCATTCCAGATTCTTGATTGATTCCTAGTCTTAGGTTCTACTCTTCTCAATTCAAGTGAATGATTTTGTTTTGATTTACTCGTTCGTGCTTCTCTCCTTAACGCCTTCCTTTCTTTTCTTGTTAAATGGTGTACTAGTTCATTTGTGTAAGCGAGTACGGGATGTTTCATTGTTCCTCTTTCTATGCTTTTCTACTACTTGTTGGGTTTTTATTTGCTTAGTAGTTCTACGACCATGCTTTTCAGCCACAGCACTGGTTGGATGTGCTTCAGAAATCTTGGATAAGACTTCTTTAAATCCATTATCATTTCTAAGGGTTTTACTACTAGCGACTCCAGCAACAACATTGGGTGCGGTGATCACAGATTCTAGGTGAGGGTTAGCTTCAAGATATGGTTGTTTCTCATCCATACCCATAAACTTGTCAAATGTTTCTTCAGTTTTTGTATCTCTAAATAAATATACCGGCATCTATCCTACATTATCTTGTACACCCATAATAGGGTCAAAACTCTCATAATACATTCCAGTAACGTTGCTACTGTTAATCTTATGTATCTTTCTGTGAGTTCTAGGAAGTACAAATTTAAAGTTAATATTAATATTTTTTTGAGCAACATATTCCATATATCTACATCTATTGATATTATCAGAATAGCTTGCTCTCGTCTCTGGACCATATCCATTGGATCCATCATAAAGGTTTGCAGTACTCATATGTTGGTCTTCTAGTAAGAAGTCAAAACCAAAACAATACAAAGTAGTGAATCCTTGTTTGATTGCTTCTAGCATTGCATTTATTCCAGCACAAGATCTAACAAAGCCACCACTATGTTCTTTTGCCTCAAACTGTTCTGCAAAAGGAGGAATAATAACTCTTTCAGATGGAAAAGTACTTTGCTTTATTTCTTCTGTAATTATTGGATCAATAGCAACTAGATAATCTGGGATCAAGTAGTCTGGATAATCTCTATAGATAGCATTACAACCAAAGGTACATCCCTGACCTATTAGTCTTGTAAGATCTATTCCTTCTCTACTTGGTCCATTACCAATTATAAAAGCTGGTTCAGCTTCTGCCATCAATCCACTCCACATCACCAATCACTTCTACAACTCTTGTTCGAGCTTGTTCTTTTGATCTAGCTTGTACAGTTGCACATCCTATATCATATTCAAACTTCCAATGGATATCATCACTTTCACCCTTCATAGATAATTCATTTGGTACATAGAACCAAACTACATGCTCTTCTTGAATGGGGAATCTTATTACTTCAGCCATAGGCATTAAAAATGTACTGTAAGTTCTTTAGCAATTGCTGGAGGTAAGTCCATATGATCTTTTGGTTGTACATCTTGATATGTTACATTATACATTGTACATCCAGTTAATGCTAGGTATGCAAACAATGCAACCAATATTAAAACACATAATCTATCTTTGGTCATTTCCAATCCTTTGCTATATCAGGAAATGCTTTTTTAGCAACGTGTCTAGTTATTCCAGGATAAGGTATTTCACCTTTACGAATTGCTAAGATCAGTTTTGCATCTTGAGCATCCATAGTTTCTAGCCACTCGATGTATTGTATTTCTCTTTTGGTTTTACTTAATGTATCATATCCCCCACCTTTAACATAGATACGAAGTTTATTGTATGAAGCCTTGAGTACGTTTTGTACATCAGACTCAGCTGGGGATGGTTTGTATGGTGGATCAGTGTCAGGTACTAACCATTCCACCGGTCCATAACAAAAGTATAGTACTGCCTTCAAAGCCTTGGTTTGTTTTTCAACAAGATAGTTTACTCTGTCTTGAACCTTTTCAAACTTTCCTGCTTTCTCCAATACTTCTGAAGTGCTAAAATTAATTGTCATTAAAATTCTCCTATATGTTCAATTAAGTTTTTTAATTTATTATCTACAAAGTAGTTAAAAAGTTTATCTCTTTGATTATACTGATAATTATCATATTGGTCAACAATTTTATCAGTAATATCAGTAGGGATCATATCAAGCGATACAAGTTGCTCATTTCTTTTGTATCCTCTTAACATTGAATCACTACAATATTGTGAAGGTTGCATTTCTACCCATGCAGATAATTTACTCTTCATAATTTTTTTACTTCTTTTACTTGTCACATACGTATCATCATCAGAAAGGAAGTTAGGGATCCCGTCTCCTCTATCTCCTTTTATGATATGTTCTATTAAATATTTGTGAGGGTTATTGTTTGTTACAAACTTTTTTTGGATTGGTGAGTACTGATAGACATTATAATACTTTTGTAATTGAATAAAGTCTTTATCACTACTTAAAATTAATATTTTTTGTTCTCTATAATTACGTTTTACTAATACAGCAATCACATCATCTGCTTCTGCTGTTGCAATCTCAATTACTGCATACGGAAATATTTGTTTAAGATCATCTCTAATATCATTTAAGCATTCAAATATTTTATTCCAATCAAAGTTGCTGGCTTCTCTTGCTTGCTTTCTATTCATTTTATAGAAAGGAAAGATATCTCTTCGCCAACTCTTCTTACTATCACAACAGATAACAAGTTCACCGTATTCCTCTTTAAACTTTTTTCTATAATTCATTAACGTATTAAGAATCATATGTTTAATAAGATCCGGTTGGATTTCTTCATTTTGTTTGATGTTTTGCATTAAGTTGCTAATGCATACTTGATTTAAATCTACTAATATCATAACTAAATTATAGTACAAACTAACGTTGAGGTCAACTAAATTAATTCATCTTCACTTTCTTTTTCTGCTTCATTCATTTCTGATACAGTAACTTCTGTCCCAGGGATATACTCATCATCTAATTCAACATTATATTCTGTAACATCTTTATCAACAGTTTTTTGTATCACATGATCAACACCAATATTTCTAAGCAGTGCTGATTTGAGAGATTCAATTGTGTATGCATAATCTTTCATAAACTCATCACTATCAACATTGAACCCATGCATAGCAAGTTTATTATAGATTGTTGATCCGTAATGGTCTGTGATATCAGCTACGTAAGATGTTTTGTGATCAAGTAGTTCTTTATCAAGTTCCTCTTTAGACTGAGGGGGAGTTTTCATTTTTGTTTTTGGAAACTGTATTATATTATTTGTCATTCCAAATACTTTTTATAATTTCTTTTCTTTGGTTTTCTATCATTTTCCTTTGTTGTGTTATTTCGATTCGCTGTGCTTTCAATTGTTCTGCAATATTTGTACTAATA
>Ga0209634_1000117_pt1 | contig 62453 bp, 74 predicted proteins | sample LinPmetageLP40_FD_184043 | JGI IMG/M metagenome (GOLD analysis project Ga0209634, IMG submission 184043) | Marine viral communities from the Pacific Ocean - LP-40 (SPAdes) (version 2) | ecosystem: Environmental > Aquatic > Marine > Oceanic | place: Pacific Ocean | collected 2010-08-26
CTTCTGAAAATGGAATTTTAATATTTAAAAGATATAGTTTATGCTAGTAGTAGTAGTGTGTATGGTTTAAATATTAAAATTCCATTTTCAGAAGATGATACTATTAGTAAATGTAATAGTCCATATGCTGCTAGTAAATTAGCAATGGAAATTTTTGCTAAAACATATAGTCAACTATATAATTTATCTTGTATAGGTTTAAGATTTTTTACAGTTTATGGACCAAGAGGAAGACCGGATATGGCACCATATAAGTTTTTAAATTCTATATCAAATAATATAGAATTTCAAAAATATGGAAATGGTATGTCGTTTAGAGATTATACATATATTGATGATATTATTGATGGAATATTAGGAGCAATACAAAACAGAAAAAATATTAAATGCGAGGTTTATAATTTAGGAAATAATAAACCTGTGTCATTAAATGATTTTATAAATATATGTGAAAAAGTAACTGGTAAAAAAGCCAAATATAAACAAATAGAAAATCAAAAAGGTGATGTACCCTATACTTGTGCTGATATAGAAAAAGCAAAAAGAGATCTTAATTATAATCCACAAATATCATTACAAGATGGATTAAAACTAACATTTAATTATCTATAATTTTTTTAATATTAAATTAATTACTTTATAATAAACCTTTTTTTCGTTTTTTTTGTAACTTGATAAAGGTATATCAGTCCAGTATATATTTTTATCTACTTTTACTTTAATTTTATGTTTTTTTGCTAAAATTATATTACTAAATTTATTATCTATTAAATAATTTATTAATTTATTTAATGAATCATTTTCTTTTTTATGTTGTTTAATTGTCCACCCGTGATTTTCTAAATCCTCCCAACTATGTATTTCTAGCATAATAGTATGTAAATTTGATAATAAATTTACTGAATTATATAAAATTTTATGTTCAAACCCTTCTATATCCATTTTTATTATTGTAGCATTTTTACAAAGTGTATCTAATTTAATACAATTAACTTTATTTGTTTTTTCCCATTGTCTATTTTGATAATCTTTATTATTATCTAAAACATGACCTTGTTTCAGTCCATTTGTTTTTTCTTGTTGTTCCAATCCTAAAAAACAAGTACCATCAAATGTATTTATAGCATAATCTAAGATTGTTATATTTGTATCTTTGAACTTTTTTTTTAAAATATCTACATTATTTTTATGTGGTTCTACAGCTATTATTTCTGAGTTATTACTATTTTTTAAAAAAAAATTTGTCATTACACCTTCATTCGCTCCTATATCATAAATAATTTGATTATTAAAATTTATATGTAAATTATATGATTCTAATTCTTGGTTCATTATATTATAATTATAAATTAATGATTGTAAAAACGAATTAATGTTTAAAATTTTCAAATAATTTACTATCTCTTTTTTTAAATGGTGGATTATCATTTTCATCAAAAATTTCACCAACAAATGAATAATATTTATTATTTTTGTTTTCGTTTGAAGGAAAAGGTTGACTATATTTATATTTAAAAAAAGTATCATGTTCTAATGATTCTCCATCTAAACTATCATAAATATTATCTAGAAATTTCATATCATCCATTCTTTCAAATTTAAATTTCTAGATAATATTTATGATAGTTTAGATGGAGAATCATTATAATCTTTTTTTATAATTTTTATAACCCCACATACCTCCTAAAATTTTATAAGTATGATGTGGGTGATCTCTCATTACATGTAAAATTTTATTAGATTCTAACCAATATTTTACTGCTAATTCTTCTCTTAAATTTATTCTAGAATCAGTATCACGAACAATAAAAATATCTACGTCCTTATCATCAAATGGTAAAAAACGCCAAAACATACCAGGTATTTTAGAACCTGTCATATCAATTAGTTCAGCACCTAATTCTTTTAATTTATTTTTTACATTATTAGGTACTGTATTATTAATGTAGTATCTAAATGTCCAATCAGAATAAATATTATTTTGTTTAGATATTTCTAAATTTTTAATAGCACCATTACAATACATATTACTGGTTTGAAAATTAAAATTATTAATTGGATTTTTTTGACACCATAAACTATATGAAACAATTTTTTTCATTATTATTTAAATTTATAAAAAAAATATTTAAAGTAATCCAGTATTCATTGCTACAAATTTCATATCACTGGAGTTAATATAATCTGTTGCTTTTTTATCATATTTATCTTTGTGATCAATTATTTTATCAATAGCTTTCTTATGAAATTCAAACATATATTTTAGTGTTTCTATTTGGTTATACTTACATATTTCATGAAGTATTGTTCTACCGTCATTACTTACTGTAGATATCATATTTTTGTCATTACATAGTATATGATGAGCATTTGAATTATTACCAAAGCACACGCTTCGTGAAGAATTGTATATCCTCTACACGTTTTAGTATCCATATGACATCCTTTTGAAATAAGATATGCGAGGACATCACTGTTCCCTTGTCCACTTACCCAGTGAAGAATACTATGTCCATCAATAATAATTGATGAAAAATCACAGTTTAACTTTTTAAAATGTGGAAGGTCATTCATATGCAGAAGTATATCATTATGAGACATTACTATTTAATAATTATACGTTAATTTTTAAAATTTCAATTTTTTTCCTAATATATGTTATATGAGTTTTGAAAAAAAATATTTAAAATATAAACAAAAATATATAAATTTAAAAGTACAATTAGGCGGAGACGTTCACCCACAATATCCTAAAGATGAGGATAAAAATTATTTAGTTACTGCTATTAATCCTGTAAAATATAAATATTGGGATGGATTTGGCGAGGTCAATTGGGTTAGTCCAAGTACGGAGAAATATGATAGTAATATTTATTTTAAGGGGGAAAAGCAAGATAATATAGAAAATATGTTAATCCATGATTACCCAACTATGCATCATTCAGTTGGAACTTTAGTACACAGTCATTCTGATAATATCAGTGTATGGAATATCTGGGAATTTCAAAATATGGCAATTATAAATAAATTAAGTAATATAAATTATAAAAATAGAAAATATAAATTAAATCCATATGATTTTATGATAGTTGATAATAAAAATATTGTCGACTGTGATACTATTATAATAATGGGAAAAACAATTAAAGAAAATAATAAAAATTTTAAAATTTGGAAAGATTGGTTTGAACGAAACGAGAGAAAAATAGAATATTTTGATAATACATTAAATGACTTTATAGAAATTAGTGATACTAAAGACGCTGTGATAAATGAAGATCTTGCAAAGAAAAAATATGATAAAATTATAGACTCGCTTGGATTACCAAAAGCAGAATATGAATCAAAATTTTCTGATTATATAGCAAAAACTAAAAAAATATTAAACATGGTAAAAGCTACTATTACAACTAATGGTTATAGCTTTTTTGATAATAATGTAGTAAGTCTAGTTCCAATTCTTTTTCAAGAAGTTTTTGTTCAACTAGTAGGGTTTGACTTAACATTATTACAAAACTTAAATACTAAAATTCTAGCACCATTCATTTTTAAAGAAACATTAAGAAATAAAATAGATGAAGTATTATATAGTAAATTAACAGGACCAGGAGACTATTACAATAAAACAATATATTGTACACAAACAGACTTTAATAATAATTTCCCTAATCCTCAATGTTTAAGAATTATCGAACAAGGTACTACAGAATTTTGTCAAACTAGTCAAGTTTTAAATTCAAAATGTAAGGATTATCAATTAGATTCTGATGGAGAAGATGGGGAGAAAAGTATTTATGGTGCTCATAAAGGTTCTCTTTTAGATATGCAAAATGATAAACGCATCTTAATTAAATTAAAATTTACATTAAAAGATGGTGATTTAAATCAGGCTGATAAAGATAGATTAAATGTTATAATAGAACAATTACATAATGTAATAACTCGTAAAGAATATCCAGTTAAATTAAAGGAAGATACTGTAGGATCAATTATACATGATGAAATATTAACATATTTTAATAATAAGGAAGCTAGTAATTTTTCTCTTGAAGATCAAAAAATAATACGAGAAAAAATTATCGACCAGATTAAAATATCGTTAATAAAAATAAAACGTTATGAAAGTTTTTTACAACGAAAAAAAATACGAGAAGAACAAGGTAAAAGTGATATGAGAGTAAGAGATGCCGATCCTAGAGGCGATAGACTTACATATCAAAAAAACGTTTCAATAATTAAAGATTAAAAATAAATATATTAATTATTTAAATTTATAAAATAATCTATTGTTAGACGTAAACCAGTATCAAGAGATACATTTGGTGTCCAATTTAAAATTTTTTTAGCTTTATTTATATTTGGTTGTCTTTTAATAGGATCATCTTGTGGTAAATCATTAAAAATAATTTTAGAATTACTATTTGTTTTTTCTTTAATAATATCTGCTAATTGTTTTATTGTTATCACGAACAATAAAAATATCTACATTTTTATCATCAAATGGTAAAAACCGCCAAAACATACCAGGTATTTTAGAACCTGTCATATCAATTAGTTCAGCACCTAATTCTTTTAATTTATTTTTTACATTATTAGGTACTGTATTATTAATATAATATCTAAATGTCCATTCAGAATAAATATTATCTTGTTTGGATATTTCTAAATTTCTTATAGCACCATTACAATACATATTACCATTTTCATTTATTTTATTTTTACATAAATTAGTATTAGAAACCCATAAACTAAAAGATATTATTTTTTTCATATATTTATTTTATTTAATATTTAATTTCAATACTATTTTTACTCGTCTGAGGATTACATTTTTCTCTTATGTGTTTTCCTTTTTTTTTAAAATATGGGTTCATTTCTTCTTTATTTAAAAAATTCCAAAGTAAAAACCCGTGTTTTATATTTTTTAAGAGGTTATCAATATATTTATTTTGAATTTTTGTTGATATTTCTGATAAAGCATAATTACTAATAAAAAAATTAAATTTAGATGTATCAATGTTTTCTATATTATAAAAACTTTGTGTATTTGGTATATTTAATAATTCGATATATTTGTTTTGTATCTTTGAAGGATATTCTAAATCAATTATAGTATAAGATTCTATTTTAATATTAAAATTAATACAAAGATTATGTAAAATAAATGATTGGCCTCCATAGCCACCACCAATTTCTATTATATTTACTTTATCTAATTTTAAACTTTGTATATGTTTTAATATATTTATTGCTTTTATAGTATAACTAATACAACAATACGATAATTTATAAGTTGATAACTCTACTTTATCTTTTAATAAATATTCATAATCAAATTTAACAGGCTTCAAATATTTATCGTTATTAATACCTGTTTCTAAATATTTTAATAAATGTTTATATTCTTTAATGTATATATTTAACAACCAATCTCCTATTTTTTTATATTCAATACCTGGTTTTTCTACCATATTATATTCTACTCTATTTTTAATTTGGTTAAAAATATTTTCATCTTCAATTGCATTTTTACAAAATTCTAAATAATTATTCCTATTTTTTTTACCATTCCATTTCTTACATTCCATATAATAATATTAAGAAGTAAAAATAATTATATAAACTTATTCAAATCTATAAAATAATCTATTGTTAGACGTAAACCAGTATCAAGAGATACATTCGGTTCCCAATTTAAAATTTGTTTAGCTTTATCTATATTTGGTTGTCTTTTAATAGGATCATCTTGTGGTAAATCATTAAAAATAATTTTAGACTTACTATTTGTTTTTTCTTTTACTATATCTGCTAATTGTTTTATTGTTATTTCATTTGGGTTTCCTAAATTTATTGGACCTACATATTTTTCTGAATTCATTAGTTTTATTAAACCATCTACCATATCTGATACATAACAAAAACTTCTTGTTTGTAATCCTTCTCCATAAATAGTAATATTATTATTATTAATACATTGATTAATAAAATTACTTACAACTCTTCCATCATTTTTATCCATATTTGGTCCATATGTATTAAATATTCTAGCTATTCTAATATCTACATTAGAACTTTTATGATATTCAACCATTAAAGTTTCGGCTAATCTTTTTCCTTCATCATAACAAGCTCGTGGACCAATTGGATTTACATTTCCCCAGTATTCTTCCACTTGGGGATTAATTTTAGGGTCTCCATAAACTTCAGAAGTAGATGATAATAATATCCGAGCTTTAACTCTTTTAGCAATACCTAAAGCATTTAATGTTCCTAATATATTTGTTTTAATTGTTTTAATTGGATTAAATTGATACGCGATAGGAGATGCTGGACAAGCAAGATGATAAATTTGGTCTACTTCAATTAATATTTCTTTTGTTATATCGTGTCTAATAAATTCAAAGTTTACATTAGATTTTAATTTTTTTATATTTTCTATAGAACCAGTAAAATTATTGTCTAAACATATTACATAATTATTTTGTTCTAATAATTTTTTACATAAATGTGAACCAATAAAACCTGAACCACCTGTAACAAGTATTTTCATTTAATTTAAATTAATAATCTTACTTTAAATTAAATTTAATATAATGGTTCATTATATTGTAATATATTATATAATTATATAAATGATAAGTATAATTATACCGAGTTTTAATAGATATGATAATTTATTAAATGCGATTAATAGTGTAAAAAATCAAACATATAAAGATTATGAAATTATTGTTGTTAGTGATGGTTCAACTGATAAAAGATATCAACAGGAAATACAAAAAGTTAAAATAATTAAATTAAAAAAAAGTTCAAAACAAAAATTAGGATATCCGTGTGGGGCTATTCCTAGAAATGAAGGGATAAAACAAGCAAAAGGTGAATATATCTGTTTTTTAGATGATGATGATATTTGGATGCCTAATAAATTAGAAATTCAAATAGCAGAAATGAAAAAAAATAATATAGATGTATCTTGTAGTGAAGGATATATTGGATATAAATTTTATAACAAAAATAAAAAATATAAATTATACAATAAAGAACATTACTTTAATAAATTAAAAGAAAAATATAATATTTCTAGTTTCCCAAAAAAATTTAATTTATCATTTTTACAAAAACATAATTTTATAATTACAAGTAGTATATGTATTAAAAAAAGTTTAATTGATAAAGTAGGATATATGAAATTAATAAGAAATGGAGGTAGTTATATTAATGGGAAAAAAGAATGGCAAGATTGGGACTATTGGAAAAGAATATTAAAATTTACAGATTGTTTATATATTGATATACCATTATTTTATTATGATTTACAAAAATATTAAATTATAGTCTAATATTTTAAATAGTATTTTAATCAATTTGTAGTTCAAATTCTAGTATTTTAGATTGTAACATTTTTTCATTAATTTTTTCTTTTTTTTTAAAAACATATAGTTTATTTTTATATTCAACTAAATTATAAAAATTTTCAATTATATAATATTGTTTTCTTGAAGGATAATCATGAAATAAAACAAAAGTATTATTACTTATTTTATTATATAATTTTAATAATACTGGTACTCTAAATCTACCATCTATTAAAACTAAATTTGTATTATTATCAATACTATAAATAATATCTGAATATTTTTTCCATTTTTCTAATACATTAACATCTTTCATTATTTTAGTTATTTTACCCCATTTTGTATATTGCCACCATTTAGCACAGCTAATATCGTGATATATTAAATTTAACTTTTTATCTTCAATTGCTTTACGTATTATGCTATTTGATAATAATTTATTATACCAATTTTTATCTGTTTCAACAGAAGTTAATTTATTAATATTATTATTTAAAATAAACAGTGTACTTCCTCCAGAACCAAATTCAACAATATTATTAGTTATTTTTAAATATTTTAAAAATAATTTTATTTCATCTGATTTCATATATGGTTTTAACATGTATTATTATTAGTTTATAAAACATATTTTTTTAATAATTATAATTAATGATATCATTTCCAAAAAGTGAATGGATTAGTAATTGGGGTATTGATAAATCTAATGCTAAATATTTATATAATTTAATTATAAAAAATAAACCACAAAATATTTTAGAAACAGGAACATTTGAAGCCCAAGCTACTTATGTTATGGCCAAAGCAGCTAATGATAATAATAATAATTGTACTATTTATACAATTGATTATGACGGCGACCCAACATTAAAACTTGAAAAAGAAAAATGGTTATTACTTAAAAATTTACGTAATAAAAATTTAAATAAAATAAAAGATGAATTTAAAAATGTTACAGTTAAATTTGTTGAGGGTGATAGTAGACAAGTTTTAAAAACTTTATTTAAAGATAATAATATAAAAAAGGTTGATTTATTTTATCAAGATAGTATGCATTTTCCAGAAGGTATTAATGCTGAATGGGTATTAGTTGAACCATATTTAAAAAAAAATAGTATAACTATTTTTGATGATTTACAATTAAAAGGGGTTCAAAAATTTAAAAAAATATTTATAAAAAAATATGGTAATAAATATAATTATAAAGATATTAATGATGGTCATAAACAATTTATTGCAATTAAAAATTAATATTTTAATATTATTTTTTATCTATGAAATTTTTCATAACGTTATTATGTAATATATTATTAGAAGAATAACCATATTGAAACATAATACTCTTAGGATATTTTTTGGGAAATTCATTTATATTTAAGTTTAAATTATTTTTATGAAAACTTTCTGGATAAAAGTAATAACTTTCTAAAACTAAAACTATTTTTTTATTTTTTTGTTTTTTTAAAATATCTGTAAAAGGTTTAGGACCTGTTATCAACCATATTTGTCTATTTTTTGGATGTTTTTTCTTTAATTGATAATATTTTTTGTTTATAAAGTCTATCATTTGATCTAAAATAGGATGATTACTAGAAAATCCAATAACACCATTAGCAATTGACCATTTATTTACAGGTTCTACTGCAGCAAACATTTTTGAATCTTTTGACAATTCTAATATTTTATTTAATGAATTATTAGGTTTGTTTATCCATAAACTATCAGCATCAATAAAAACACCACCGTATTTTTTTAAAATTTCATATCTAGAAATATCTGATTTACCAGGATAATGCTTTTCATCATTATATTGTTTTTTATTAATCAAATTTAAATTATTTATTTCTTTTTCAGTCCATAATATATATTTCCAATCTGAATTTTGTTTTATGTAATCTATTTTCCAAGTATTCATCCAAATATCTGGTCTTTTATTTGGTCCTAACCATATTTGATGTATAATTTTAGGTATTTTCATCTAATATAATATATAAATTATATTTAAATAATATTTAATATAATATATATATATATGACATTCGATAAACATTTTTTATGTACTCATGTCGGAATAGCAATATCTACATATACAAATGAAAAAACAGACAAAGATAGATATAAAATAATAGATAAAAGTTTAGCATCATTAAAAAAGATAATTCATAATAATCCATTAAAAATATATGTTGTTATTGTTGTTGATGGTAAGGTACCAGATATTCATATGAATTTATTAAAAAAATATAAATTTGATATTTACAATAGAAAAGAAAATGGAGGAGTTGCTAGAACAAAAAATACAAGCATAAGATTATTATTAGAAAAAAATGTTGATATAGGCTATTTAGCTGACGATGATGTTGAATATAAAGAAAAATGTATACAAGAATATACAAAAACGATAGTTAGAGGAAAAATTCACCATATTGGATTTACACAAATGTCTCCTATTGTTCATCCTAAATCTACTTGGAAAAAAATGGGATATTACCGAGTTAAATATAATAATCAGAATATTATGAGACACGGAGGTGGTGGTGTTGGTTGTTGGTTATCTTTTACTCCAGAATTAATAAAAAAAATAGGATATTTTAGAGTAATGCCTGGAAAATATGGATATGAACATATAAATTTTACACATCGATGTATAAATCAGAAAATAATACCTTATGGTGTAGATATTATAGATTCATCTAATTATTTAGATCATATAGGTTTTGAACCTGTTAAAATTAATTTATTTAAAAAAAATCATAGTATAGATGAAAAATATAGACAAGCAGAAAATAAAAAGAATGAAAATGTATGGAAAAAAGATTTACATAAATATTATCCTTGTATTGAATAATTAATTATTTTTAATAAAAACATTTTGAAAGCCACCTATTTTTTCGATAAACCCATTTAATTTTAAATTATTTTTTATTTTTTATTAATTGTACACGATACAGTACCATATCTAGCACCTAATTCTAAAACAATATCATTTTCTTCAATATATTTTTCACTTAGTTTCTGTTCTTCAGCTTCTAGTTCTTGATGATTTATTATTTTATTATTTTCGTCAAAAAATTTCATATATATTATAATCTATTTATAATTATGACTTTAAATTATGAAAACAATATAGATTTTTTTACTATGACAATAAATAATTATCAAATCTTAGAAAAAACATATGAATGTTTGAATAACAATATTAAAGAAAATATTTTACAACAAAGTACTTTATATTTAAATGTAGACCCACACCCTAATAATATCAATATAATTAAATTAAAAGAAGTAGGTGAAAAATATTTTAAAAATGTAATTTTCAATACACCGGATGAATGTAATTGTAGTAAAGCTTTTAAATGGGGAATAAAAAATTTTACTAAAGATTATTTATTTATAATAGAAGCTAATAAATGTATTGTCAAAAATTTTAGTATTAATGAAATGATAGAAAATTTTGATGATAATATTGTTGAAGTTTGTTTGAGTCCTACTAAAAAAGAACCAAAAATATTATATTTAACTTCACATCCATCAATATGGAAAAAAGAATGGTTAAAAAAAATAAGTAATTATTTTTCAGATTATGTAAATTATGAGTATCAACTAAGAGAATTAGCTTTACTTGATAATAAAACTGGATTTACTTTATCAAATCCTGAAAATATATATCTTAGTCATATTGGTAAAAAATATAAAGAAGAAAAAAAATTTTTACTAGCAAACTCATCTACTGATAATGAAATAAAAAATATAATCAAAAATGATGGTGAATGGCATAAAAATATAGTTAATAAATTTCCTTCTGTAAATAAAAATAATTTAAAAGTATTCAATAAAAAAATAAATGATAAAGATTGGATATATCGATGGACAGGTGTATGGAAGTATGTAAAAAACGATAACTTTTATAAGAGATATTTAAAAAAAAGTAATCTTTACAAATGTAATAAATGATAGTAATTTTATTAACAACAACAGTAAATACACAAAATCATATAAGTTGGTTAAAACAAAGAAATACTAAAGAAAGAGAAAAAATGTATATTAATATTATAAATTTATGGTTATCAAAAACTAATTTTAAAATAGTAGTAGTTGAAAATTCAGGTCATAATTTTAATATTAAAAATGAAAAATTAGAATTAATATCTTTTACTTATCCTAAAAAAGATAAAGTTTTATTAGATAAAATGGAAGCAAAGGGACAACATGAAATATATTCTATTTCATACGCATGTAAAAATTCTACTTTTATTAATAATTGTAATTATGTTATTAAAATAACCGGTAGATATTTTATTCCTTCGCTTGAAGATATTTTAAATAAAAATTTAAATAATAAAATAAATTTTATAAGACAATCTTCAATATGGAGGAAAATGAATAGATGTGAATTAATTGGATGCTCTAAAAATTGTATAGATAAATTATTTTATTTTCCATTAAAAAATGATATGATGGAGCAAGAAATGATGGATAGGATGAAAATTAGTAAAGATATATTAAATTTACCAAAAATGAAATTACATAAAAAAACAAGACAAGGTGTAGGTAGTATAATTCAAATATTATAAATTTATATATATACATATATATATATATATGAATTTAACCATATTAATAACAGCATCTTTAAATCCAACACATCCTAAAATAGATTTCATTCAAAAAGTAATTCTATCTTTAGAGTTTGTTAATATAAAATCATTAAATTATTCAACTAAAATACCAGTTCTTTTGTGTCATGACGCTATTAATCCTATTAAACATTATAGTGATAAAAATAAATTATCTAGTGATAAAAAAAGATATGACGAATACTTTATTAATTTAGAAAAGTTTATTAAAGAATATAACAATAATTCTAATTTTTTTAATTTAATAATTATTAAAAATGATAAATGGGGACATTTAACAGGAAATTTAAGAAATGCCATAAAATATGTACATACAGAATTTATGCTAGTATTACAACACGATTTACCATTTTGTAAATCTTTTGATATTAATTCAATTATAGAAGATATGAAAAATAATCCTCAATTAAAACATATTCAATTTAATAGACATAATAATTTACCCATTCATTGGTGGAAAGACAAATATAATTTTTTTAATAGTAAAAATATAAAAACAGATACAAATCACTACGTTTCGACATTAGCATGGGCAGACCAAAATCAATTAACTACAAAAAAATATTATACCGATTTGGTTTTAAAAAAATGTAAAGATGGTTGTTTTATGGAAGCTGTTTTATATAAAAAAAATAATTCACCTAAAACTCATTCTATATATGGAACATATTTTTTTGGCAAGTACAATGAATCAAAATATATTACTCATATACCTATTAGTACATTTTGGAAAGGCAAATATAAAATTTCCTAGATAATAGTTAAAATCAAACAGGTAATAGTTGTAATAATATATCTAAATTTAATTTATTAAATTTACCACAAATGAAATTACATAAACAAACAAGACAATGTGTTGGTAATATAATAAAAATACTATAAATTATAATATTTATATTTTTTAATAATTACATAAATTAGTAAAACCTAAATCTACTTTTATTGACTGACCTGTTGTTGAATTATTTTTAAAACATAAATACTCAAATAAGAAACAAATATCTTTAACATCAACAAATCTATTATATCCAAATTTACATTTAATATTTTTAATTTGTTCTTCACTTAATGTGTTTATTGTCATTTCATTTAAAATAGGACCAGGTAAAATAGCATTAATTAAAATATTTTTCTCTGATAAATCAGCGGATACACTTTTTACTAAACCACTAATTGCTGATTTAGAAACGCTATAAGATAGTTTATTATTTCTTATAAACTCTTGCCATATTGAGCTTATAATACAAAATCTTGCATTATTATTAATTTTTTTATTATTTAATAAATAACTTAATGATAAAACAATATAGTTTATATTTATATCAATTGATTTTAGGTAATCATCTGTATTCATTTTATTAATTGAATCATTAACATTATAACCTTGACTCCATAAAATATAATCAATATTATTTAAATTTAGCAAATTTTTGAAAGATTCTTTATCCGTAATATTAAAATAAATATAATTTAAAGTTTTTTTAGAAGATGTTAAAATAATATTTAAATCATATCTATTTTTAATGTAGTTTACTATATTTTTAGCAATAGAACTATTACCACCAAATACAAGTAAATTTTTCATATAATTTTAAACTGTTTAAATATTTAAGTGTTTTAATATTTAATGAGTTTTAAAATTAATAATACTGAATTTAATATACTTAAAAATAAAGATATTATTGTAAAATCTTATAAAAATGATTATGTTGTTAATTTTAATAAAATTGATATCAATCAACTTTTATTAAATTTATATCAATATGGTGATTTTATTGTAATGGATAGAAAAATATTTGAATTATATAATTTTAAAAATTGTAATTTTAAATATCATTTAGTTGATGCGAATGAAAGTAATAAAAATATATATTCTTCTTTAAAAATAATAGATAAATTGCTTGATAATAATTTTAATAAATCAAATAAATTAATTGTAATTGGAGGAGGAATTGTACAAGATATTAGCACTATGGTATCTTGTATTTTTAAGAGGGGAATTAAATGGATATTTATACCAACTACTTTACTTGCAATGTGTGATAGTTGTATTGGAGCTAAAAGTTCAATCAATCACGGAGATGCTAAAAATCAATTAGGTGTATTTTATCCTCCAAATGAAATATATATTAATACTGATTTTTTAAAAACTTTACACTTGAATGATATTAAATCAGGTTTAGGAGAAATAATTAAATTATTTTTATTAGGAGGTGTTGATTTTATGGAAAAATTAGTAAATTTAAAAACTAATTTAATGGAAAAATTGCCAAATTTAATATATGACACATTAGTAATAAAAAAAATAGTAATTGAGTATGATGAATTTGATAAATATGAAAGAAACGCTTTAAATTATGGTCATACAATTGGTCATATTTTAGAAAAATTATCAAATTATGAAATACCTCACGGTATAGCTGTATTTATTGGAATAAAGATAATAAATAAATTATATAATTTTAAATGTAAATATATTGATAACTTGAGTACTTTTATTTTAAAAGATTATAATATATCAACATTAAATCTTGAAAATTTAAAAGAATTACTTTTGAAAGATAAAAAAGTTAAAAATAATCATATAAATTTTATTATTTTAAAAAATTATGGTCATATGATATTTAAAAAAGAAAAAATAACCGATGATTTAATAGATAAAATAGTTTATATAATAAAAAATTTATAATTCTTATAATAATGATATTACAAAAATTAGAAGAAATATTATTAGAATTAAAATCATTAGGTGCGGTTGGTTTAAAAACATCTTTTGAGGACGAAGGTGCTGAATTTAAAGATATTATGATTTTGAGAAAATTAACAAATAAATATAATTTAAAGTTAGTTATTAAAATAGGAGGCGCAGAAGCTAATACAGATATTGATATGGCAATTAGTTTAGATTGTGATGGTTTAGTAGCACCAATGATAGAAAGTAAATATGCTATTAAAAAATATTTACAATCAATAGAAAAAATAAATAAATTTTCAAGTATTGATATTGAAAAAGGTATTAATCTAGAAACTATTAGTGCTCATAGAAATTTAGAAGATTTATTATCAGATTCAATAAATAAAATAGATAGTATAACAATTGGAAGAGTTGATTTAATTGGTTCACTAGAGAAATCTAGAGATTATATTAATTCAGATGAAATATTTACTATTGTTAATAATTCATTTAAATATATTAAAAATAAAAATAATAATATTAATACTTATTTAGGTGGTTCAATTAATAATGAATCATATAATTTTATTTTAAAAACAAAACATCTACTTAATTTTGTTGAAACAAGATATATTGTTTTTGATGTTAATAAATTATTGAAAAATTATGAAAGATGTGTAGAACTTGCGAATTTATTTGAATATAATTGGTTACTTTATATAAATTTTACATATAAGATTGAAAAAAATAATAATAGAATAGAACAAATTTCAAAACGCATAAATTTATCTAATGATAAAAAATATAAAAACAGCGATATTAAAAATACATTAATACTATATGCTTATCATGAAAATAAAGATTCAAAAGAAAATTTAATATTTTTTTTAGAAAACGGTATTATTGATAATTCTAATTATCAATATTATATAGGTTATACAGGAGATTCTATAATAGATTTTGATATATATACTAAAAAATTTAAAAATTTAAAAATATTAAAAACAGATAGTATAAATGCTTGGAGTTGTTGGCAGTGTATCTTAAGTAGTAATAATAATAAAGATAACTTTAATAATTTTATCTTTATGAAAGATAAAATATTAGGTCCATTCAATAAAAATAAAATAAATAAAAATTGGATAGAATATATAACAGATAATTTATCCGATAGTAATATTATTATAGCAGGATATGGAACATCACCATTAGGTAAATTATATAAATATCCATATATACCAGATAAATTTATTTGTTTGAATAAAAAGATATTGAAATTTTTAATAAAAAATGATGTTTTTAAAAAATTTACTTATAATTCGATTGCTAATTTTGAAAATCATCCTGACAATTTAAACATTAAAAATAATCCAGAATATGGAGTTGAAATTAGATTATCAAAATTATTACTAGATAACGATATTGAATATTATTCAATTGATAAAAATGGAATAAATAATTTAAATATATTAAAAATTTATAAAAAAAAAAATTATAAAGAATTATTTAATCTTAATAAAAATTTACATTCAAATAATGATACGACAATAGAACATAGATTTTTTTGGACAAGTAATTCCATGAGAAAAATTTTTATTTATAAAGATAAAAAATATTTAAAATTATTAAAAAATAAAAGAGATACAAGTAAATTAAAAATATGGTAGAAAATTAAAATATAATATATATATATATATATATGATTGATATATTTTCGTTATTTAAAAATAATGATTACATAATTAACCAAAAAATTAATTTAGAGGATGAAACATATTTTAAAGATTATGATTTTATAAACAATTTAAATAATTTAAATCATATTGCTGTTATTAATTTACGAAGATATAAAGAAAAGAAAAAAGAAATTAAAAAATTAAAAAAAGAAATTAAAATAAATAAATTAAAAAAAGAAATTAAAAAATATGAAAATAAAATAAAAGAGTATGAAAATAGATTTAATAAACCTATTTTAGAATGTTTGGCAGGTAATTTATTTTATACAAGAACAGATGTTTCCAATGGTTTTATTTTAAATCGTGGTTTTAAGTCCAAGCGAGAAAATATTTATAATTTATGTAAAACAAGTAAGAGAGTTTTAGAAGTAGGATTTAATGCAGGACATTCTGCTTTATTAATATTACATTCAAATCCAAATGTAGAATTATATTGTTTTGATATTTGTATGCATCCTTATACAAAACCGTGTTTTAATTATTTAAAAAACATTTTTAAAGATAGAATAAAACTTATAGAAGGAGATTCTTTTAAAACTCTAAAAACATTTTTTGATAATGAAACAATTAATTTTGATTTATTTCATCATGATGGTTGTCACTCTATAGAATCAATAAGTCATGATATTACAATATTTAATAATTTTAGTATTTTAAATAACATTATAATTATTGATGATACAAATGATAAAATAAGGGAATATATAAATAGTTTTTGTAAAGAAAATAATTGGAAAGATATAACAAAAAATTATAATTTTACATTTGATCACATGATTATAAAAAAAGATAATAGTTAAAAGAAAAAAAAACCATTATAATAAATGATAACAGCAGTTATTCCTGTAAAAAAAAATAGCACAAGATGTACCAATAAAAATATTAGACAATTTTCAGATTCTAATTTATTAAAAAAAAAATTAAAATTATTACAAAAAGTTAAAAACATAGATAAAATCTTAGTTTCATCTGATTGTGATGATATGTTGAAACTTGCAAAAGAATTTAATGTTGATACTCATAAAAGGACTGATGAAATGTGTTCATCTACTGTTAGCGGCGCTGATCTATATCTATCACTAGCTAATGTGATAGATACTGAACATATGTTACTAACTTTTTGTGTAACTCCATTTGTAAAAATAGAAACATATGAAAATATTATTGAAATATATAAAAAAAATTTAGAAAGTAAAGAATATGATTCTGTTTCTACTAGTTTAAATTTTAAACATTATATTTGGTATAAAAATAAACCTATTAATTATAAATATGACGAAGCTCCACCAACACAATGTTTACCTGATTATTTATTACCAACTTTTGGAATTAATATTATAACAAAAAATTTTGTATTAGATAACAAAAATGTAATTGGTAAAAATCCCTATTTTTATAATGTAGATCAAATAGAAGCAATTGACATTGATACACCTTACGATTTTTTATTATCAGAATTATTATATACAAATAATATTGTAAATTGTAATATAGCTACAAATATATTAAAATTTCGCGATAGGTCAGACTTAGAATTAATTGATTGTTCTTTAGGAAATACAAGTAATAAACAACAAATATTAGATTGTTATGATGCAATAGTTAAATCAAAATATGATTATATTGAAATAAATAATTTAATTCAATATGAACTACTAAAGAATAAAAACGTCTGTAAAATGGTTTTAAATTTTGATAATATCGATTTCAAATACAATAATTATGTAAAAGTTTCATTTGATAATTTTAAAAAATTAAAACATAATTGTAATAAATATTTATTATCAGTAAATTATAATGATAATATTAATGAATTAAAAAATTATATAGATAAATTTACTATTAAGAGCATTATTTTAGAAGATAACGGAATGTTTAATGATCATAATTTTTTACCATTTTTACATAAATTATATAGTATTATTTTAAATAGAGATATAATAGTAGGTATTAATAGTAATTCTATAAATATTGTAAATTTAGCTATATTTAATGGTTGTACATTAGTTACAAGTAGTATAGGAGGAAAAGGTAAATATAATGGAAGTTTAAAATCAGAAGAATTATTAGTTAAATTAAGTTTAAATAAAAAGTATAATATTACAGATTCAATTCATATACTAAAATATTATGAAAAGTATATTCAGTCAAGAATTAATTATATTGAAAAACATTCTGATTATCATCCATACTATAATTTTTCTCAATTAACTTATTTATCTTTTAAAGATATTAATAATATTATAAAATTAAAAAAATCTATGGACTATGATTATAAATATTTATTTCCTAATTTTGTTCATCTATGATTTCAGTATTAAATATAAACTTAAAAATATTAATTACAGTCATAATTAACCATATCTTCAACAAGTTCCTCAAAAGTTATTTTAGGTTCCCAATTTAATACTTTTTTTGCTTTTGAATTATCTCCAATTAGAGTATCTACTTCAGATGGTCTAAAATATTTTGATGATATTACTATTAATTCTCTATTAGTATGTGAATCATATCCTATTTCATTTACACCACTGCCTTTCCACTTAATATTAAAATTTTTAAGTGAAAAAGCATATTCAATAAATTCTTTAATAGAATTTTGCTTTCCTGTCGATAAAACATAATCATCTGGTTTATCAGCTTGTAACATAAGCCACATTCCTTTTACAAAGTCTTTAGTATGACCCCAATCTCTTTTACTATATATATTACCTAGTACTAATTTCTCATTTTTATTTTTTAAGATTTTATTTAATCCTGTGGTAATTTTTTTAGTTACAAATGTGTTTCCTCTTCTTGGTGATTCATGGTTAAATAATATACCATTACAGCAAAACATATTATATGCTTCTCTGTAATTTTTTGTAATCCAATATGAAAATAATTTAGAAACACCATAAGGGGACCTAGGATAAAAAGGTGTATTTTCATTTTGAATTTTATCTTGGACTTTACCATATAATTCAGAAGTAGAAGCTTGATAAAATCTTGTTTTATCTTCAAGTCTACATATTCTAATAGCTTCTAATAATCTCAAACAACCAATACCATTAATATCAGCAGTATACTCTGGTATTTCAAATGAAACTTTAACATGACTCATAGCACCCAAATTATATACTTCTAATCTTTCCATCTTTGAATTAGTATTTTTTATTTCTGATAGTATATTTACTAAACAACTTGTATCTGATAAATCTCCATATTTTAAAATGATATTTTTATTATTTTGTATATCAAGATGATCAATTCTATTTGTATTTATATTTGAAATTCTTCTCATAATACCATAAATTTTGTAATTTTTTTTTAATAATAATTCGGTTAAGTAAGAACCATCCTGTCCAGTTATACCAGTAATTAATGCTACTTTATTCATATATTATTCATATAGATTTTAATATATTTATAAACTAATTTATATATTATATATTATATATTACTTATATCATTACTTAAAATTAATAAAGTATAATATAAAATTGATGATAAATGATATAATATTTAAATATTTGTATTTATTAATATATGAGTAAAATAATTTTAATATTTGGAGTTTCAGGAGTAGATGGATCAAATTTAGCAGAATATTTATTTAATTTAAATGAAAATTTTAAAATTTATGGAAGTATTAGAAATAGACAAAAACTAAAACGTGATAATTTAAAAAAATTTATTAATAACAAAAATACTTTCGAATTAAAAAGTATTTTTGAAAAGGTTCAGCCTGATTATATTTTTAATTTTCAAAAATAACATCTTCTAATTTATAATCAATCATTAATTTTAATAATTTTTTATCTGCATTATTTGATTTACCTCTTTTTACATAAGGTTTTTTTAATATAATAGATTTAACATTAATGTTTTTCGGTATTACTGTTTTATCACTGAAAAGATGAATATGATTCCAAAAAAACATGTTTTGAAGATTAGGAGATAAAAACACTGCTAATTCAGAGAAGGTACTAAAACCTAAAACAATTGTTTTAGTTTTTAAAAAGTAAATTAAGTCTTCTTCTGCTGATTTTGTTCTAATTTCCACTTTACTAGAATACTCTTTTAATTTTTTAATACAAGGATTCATCATATCTGGTTCTGTTACAACAATAAATTTATCATAAATATCATTATACTCGTTTATAATTTTAATATAATAATTCAATGGTGGTTGAGTATATAAAGGATGTGATTTTTGTTTTATATCAAATTGGTCACCCGATCTAATATGGATTACACAAATTTTTTCACTTAAAGGTTTAAATATGTCAGGATTTAAATAAGGTTTAATATATTTATTACAAATATTAAAATATTCTTTGACAATAATATTTCTTTTATTAACTAAATGTAAATTTTTTGGAAAAAATAAATCTTTTTTAACTTCTTTTTTTTCATTTATGATACCGTTATTAAAATTTTTTTCTATTTCTCTAATATTTAAAATTATATTATAATTATACTTTAGTTTACCATTTTGTTTTTTAAATAATTCTTTTAATGATATTTTATGATTATTTAAAAGTGCTTCATAAATTATATTTATAATACAATAAATTCTATTTCCTAATCCATTATTCATCGGTTTTAAAATATACATATAAGTATTTGTAGATTTTTTTTTAAAATAAAAATATTAATTATATTAATCATACTATGTTACTTGAAGAAACTTATCAAAAAACATTAAATATAGAAAGTAAATTTAAGAAAAAAAAAATTCTTTTTATTCCAACAGAAAGTTATGATGATCCTTCTATAACAATTATTGAAGGTTTAAATAAATTAGGCTTTGAAATTTTAACTTTTAAAAAAAGTAATATTAATTCATGGTTTTGCAATAAAATAATTACAAATTTAGATAATATTGAAGATGAAATAGATTTTGTTCTAAGTAATTTACATTGGGGCACAAGATGGTCTTTATATAAAAAATTAAAACATAAAGTTCCTTATGTTCTAATTGATGGAGAAGATAGATTACATAAATGGTCAAAACATAAAAAATGGAAAAGAAGTAATTGGAAAGATACAATAGAATGTAGAGAAAAAACATATAAACGAAATCCACCAGAAAATATTAAAGATATGGAATTATCACCATATAGATGGGTAGAAGATGTTGGAGATTACAAACCAGATATTATATTTAAAAGTCAAAAATATAAAGCAAATCCTATGTGTATATATTTACCCTTTGGTATTAAAGATTGGTATTTTAAATATAATGAAAATAAGAGTATTAGTGAAAGAAATATAGACATTTTACATCTAGATAGTAAATGTATGGGAAAATATAGATGTGATACAATAAACTATTTAAATAAATATAAAAATAAGTTAAATTATAATATAATCAATGGTTTAGTGTATGGAGAAACTAAATGTAATGATAAAATAAAAAATTTTATAGATAAAGATAAAAATATACACAGTTGGCATAGATGGAGATGCTGTGATGAATATTTTAAAACTATTAATAATTCTAAAATACTAATATATCCATCAATTGATAAATACAATGCACCTGGATGGGATTCTAAAAGAGTATGGGAGGCTATAGCTCAGGATTGTTTTGTATTATATCAAAAACAAATAGATTTTGATAATTCAGAATATCCAATAGAAGAAATATGTGAATACAGCAAATATGAATTTGATAATTTTAATAATCTAAAAGAAAAAATGGAATATTTATTATTAAATCCGACATTTTTTGAAAAAAAAAGACAAAAATTTTTAAAAAATGGTAAAAAGTATTTTGACTCAGTAACTATTACAAGATACTTTTTATGGAATATTAAAAATAAGTTTAATTAAATTATCCTATATTATATTCAGTTATATGTAATATCTAATTCTTTACGATATGAATGCCAATTACATTTATTAAAAAATTCTTTCCAATATTGATATGTCTTATAATCATCTGGTGTTCCCCAACATATATAATTTTGAACTTTAAAAACCTTAACTTTTAATCCATCATTTATATTTTGGTTTAATACATCATCTACATAAAATTCTCCATTTGTTCTAATATTTTGTTCATAGTTTTTTTGTAAACCTTCTAAAAAATATTTTCCTTTTCTAAAAAACATTGTACCAATAATTACATAACTTTTTTCAATATCATGTACTTCTTCTATAAAATTTTTACAAGATACACTTTTTACTAAATCATTTTCATCTGTATCTAACCAGGCATACATATTTGGATTATTTTTACTAGTTGGTTCATTTTTAAATGTCCATACAATAATATCATTAGCATTATCATCAACTAAATTTTGATATTTGTCCATATCATAATAAACACCGTTATCACATGCAGTAATTAATATAGGTTTTTCTAAATCTAGATTTGACTTATTTATCCCTATTTCAGTAGTACAAGCTTGTCCTTCTGTTACTTGATTAATTCTATATATTTCACAATTTGGATATGTATCTTTTAATTTTTGTTCCAACGGATAATTTTTTAAATGATCATCTAAACAGATGAATACATTATTATTTGATTGTGGTAAACATTTTATAGCTTGTACTACCATTGGTAAACCATTTACATCAATTAAAGGTTTTGGATATTTATAACCAAATTTAACAAATCTACTGCCTCTTCCTGCTAACGGTAATACTGTTGTAATATTTAATTTATCTTCAAAATTAGGTTGGTTTTTGATTATATTAGAAAAATAATTTGACCATCTATTATATACTTCTAAATCATACGGAGTTCCCCATTGTAACATATGATCTATTTCAAAAATATTTACATTTAATTTATCTTCAACTAATAAATTATAAACCATACTTACATAATATTCATTTTTTAAGGTTATTTTTCTATCCATTAATTCTTGAAAGTATTTTTTCATTATTGCTCCAGATTTAAAATAATATGTACCATTTGATGCATATTCATTCATTCTATCATCTGTAAAAGGTTCTTTTTCTTTAATTGCTTCCATCCATCTTGATCCTATTTCTTTTTCTTTTAAAAAGGCATAATTATCTGTACCTAACATATGTGGATGAAACCCTCTATAACAAGCAATTGTTCCATGAGCATTTCTGTCCCTAGTATCTTTTAAAAATTCTTCATAGTTCCAATATGTTCCATAATCACAATAGCTAATAATTACTTCTTCATCATCATTAATATTATTAAATATCTTATAGACAGCATAAACAGGACCTTGTTTTTGCTGTTCTATACTATAAATTTTACAATTTGGAGAAATATAATTAAGTACACTTTTCATATTAGTATTTTTTAGATGGTTTTCATTACAGATAAATGATATATTATTTTCATTTGGAAATAAATTAACAATATGTTCTATCATTGGTTTACCATCAACTACAATTAAAGGTTTAGGATTTGTATATCCTTTATCAATAAATCTTTGCCCTAATCCTGACATTGGAATAATAATTTGCATTATTTTATAAATTAATAATTATTTAAGTAATATTAAACCATACATCAATATTATAAACTTTTGTACATATCATATCTAATTTTAAATTATTCTCGGTAAAATATTTTCTATATAATTGTATTTTTTCAGGTTGATTTTGTAGTTCAGGAGAAACAAAACATAATTTAAAACCAGCATCTTTTAATAATTTATATGTAACAGGTGTTAATGGATTTTTTGTGAAACAATCAATCCATACCCATTTTACTTTATTTTTCATATTTAATACAGTATCTATACCTTCAAATTCGGAAAAACGAATAGCACAATTTTTTTCACCTTCGTAACTTAATTTATATATCATAGGAAATGATGAATCAAGAAAAAAATAATCTTGAATATTATGTTTTTTCAATAATTGTAAAATTTTATACTCTATTCTTTCACTTTTTATATTTAATATTATAAATGAATGATTATAAAAATCTAAAAATGTATCAAAATGTTCTCCATTTTTAAATGGATCATGAGATAAATAAATATTACCATTTAGATTATCACGTATATCTATTTCAATACCATATTTAGATGGTATTTTTTTTAATTCATCTATTGTATTTACTCTATGACAACAAAAAATAGTCATAATAATTTAAATACAAATTTATTATTTAAACTATTATGAAAATTGATTTATTTAAAAATATTCCAATATTTGAAAATATATTAGAAAAAGATAAAAATGATAGAGAAATAAATATTTACGAAATAAAAAATGTTTGTTTAACAGGTCATTCTATTTTCTATCCAAATACACTTTTAAAAACAAATAATAAACTTATTCTTCCTTTACTAGAACGAACAATGTCTTTAAAATCAGGAACAATATATGAAAAAAAAAATATGGAATTTAACTATATAAAAACCAAAATTAAAAACTATGTAAACGAATCATTATTTTTTTTTATTTATAATACAGATAACTATTTTCATTTCTTGTATGATACATTACCTTATTTAATATCTTTTTTTGAAATTAAAAAAAAATTACCAAAATTAAAATTATTAATGCAATTACCAAATCATCAAAAAAAAGAAATATATAGATTTGTGTTGGAATTTTTACAAATTTTAAATATAAATAATGAAGATATAGTAATTGCTAATACTGAAACAGAGTATAGTAATATATATGTATCAACTTCTTATACACATGATATAGATTCTAATCTTCCACCTAGAAAAGAAATATTTGATTTTTATAAAAATATTGTTAATATTGTAAAGAAAAAGTATGGTAATAAAATAACACCAAAAAAATTATATATTTCTAGAAGATCATGGCTACATAATGATTTTTCAAATATAGGAACAAATTATACAACAAGAAGAAAACTTGTTAATGAAGATGAATTAGTAGATAAGTTAGTAAAAGAAGGTTTTACAGAAATTTTTGCTGAAAAATTAACAACAATAGAAAAAATACAATATTTTTCAAATGCTACTTCTATTATAGGTGCTATTGGAGGTGGGTTAGCAAATGTATTATTTTCACCAAATAAAACAAAATTAAAAGCAATTATCTCGCCGACATTTTTAGATGTAAATAAACGATTTATGTTTTGTTTAGACTGTGTTGATGTTGATTACGACATGAAAACAAATCATGTAGAGAACACAAAATTTAAAACATATATGAGAGTTGAAACACTAGATAAAACTATTGTTGGCGAAATAGAAAAAATATATGATGAAAAACTTTTAGTATCATATACAGATGGATCAAACACTGGATGGAATTCACAAAGTAAATATAAAAAAAAGGAAATTTATAAAAAAGATGTTAGAAAAATAGATGATGGATTAAATAGTCCTTGGATATATAATTTACAATAATTGTCTATATTTTTCAGCATCCCAATTATTCAAAAAACAAATTTCATCAGATGATAAATATTGTTTTTTTTCTATAGTATCTAATATAATTAAATTAGCTTTTAATACATCTTCTATTTCTTTACATTTTTTTAAACTATGAGAAAGTATAAATAAATTATTATCTATTATTAGTATTTTAGGTAGTTCACTATAACTATTAAAATATATATTAATATCCTCAATAGTACCTATTAAAGGTTTTATACCACAATAAATTAATGCATCTGGAAATGTAATTTGTTCTTTAAATAAAGTATTATTATTTTGTATATAGTTTGTAATTACTATGTCTTGAGATAAATACGATATAACATTTATTTTATAATTGTCAAAAATATATTTACTTATTTTATTTGTTAATTTATATTTTGAATTATCAAAATTATGATAAGATGTACATTTATCAATAATATTATTCAATATGATCTTAATATTATCATATTTATCAGTAGTTATAATTAAACCATGATTATCTAAAAATATTACTTCTTCTCCCGAATATTTATTATGTATTTCATTATATACTTTTAATCCTGGAGTAACATAATCAATGATTAATGTATCTGGAAATAATTTTTGTATAATGGATTTTGAATCTTTTAATATTAAAATTTTATTTACTTGAATTGGATGTAAATGTACTGTATATTTTTTAAGTATGCTATGCATATATGTTTCAATAGAACCCCGTAATTTTCCGTATATGTTATATGCTGTAATGTTTTTTAGTATATTATTGGATAAATCATTTAAAAGTTCATCATTTTGAATACAAACATATCCTTTGTTTTCTGTAATATCAGTCAAATTAAATCCTGAAGCTTTTATAAACATAATGTTTTTAATTTTAACTGAAGTATTCCCTCCACCAGCTTGAACTAAATCAAATCTTTCACCACAGTATTTAGAAATCATTTTTAAGTTACTTAATTCATTATGAATTTCAGAAAAAAAGTGGAATAAACTATCAAAAGAGTTAAATTCAGTAAAAAAATTATTTATTTTTAATGGTTTATTACAAAAGTAATAAGGATATATTTTTGCTTCTTTTGCACCATTTATATCTTTATCAAAATTATCACCTATCATAATTGTATCATATCTATTTGCTTCCATTTTCATTAAAATATAATTAAATGAATGTATACTAGGTTTTTCACATCCTATTTCTTCGCTGGTTACAATACAATCAATATATTGAAGTAAGTCTAATCTTTTTAACTTTTCAATTTGATATTCTGTTTCATAATCAGTTAAAACTCCAATATTAATACCTAGAGATTTGTTAAATTTAATAAAATCAATTATATAATCAAATGGTTTTATATTTTCATAAAAAGTATCCCAATATAGTTTATGCATTTCTTGATAATTTGTCATATTATATTTTTCTAATAAATGTTTAATTTTAATAAACTTATTATGAGAAGAAGCAGTATTTAATGTTAATATTTTATGATTTTTATCAATATCATAAAATGATTTTGTTATTAATTCAATACTATATTTTTTTAAATTTGAAATAAAATTAAATACTTTATTAATAGATTTTTCATGACAAATATCATAATTATATAAGGTGTTATCTAGGTCAAAAATAATATTTTTATAAAACATATATAAATATTATTATTAATTACTTTAAATAGTATTTTAAAAATTGTTATTATATAATTAAAAATATATTATCAAAGTAGTTTTATTATTTTAATTATAGTTTCAAAGTATGAATCACTTTTTTCAACAATTAATTTATAATATGCTTCTTGTTCTACAATATTTATGTTATTGTATTTTATTATATGTTTTAAAATATCGTATTTTTTTTTAATAAAAATATTGAGTTTTATTTCATAATTTTTTTCCAGATCAGTTAATGATATTTTCTCATCAGTATAAAAATTAATAATAATATCGGCATTATTTTTTTGAGGTAAAATATATTTAATATAGTCTTTTTTTCTATTTTCAATACTTTTCAACACTTTTTCTATCGTATAACCTCTTTTTATAATATCTCTTTGAATTTTCCAAATATTATTTAACTCTTCCATTGTGTCCATAAAAATATTAATATCTGAATTATTATTGTATAAACTATGTAATCCACATACAATAACTGTATCTTTACTTTCTATATATTCCTTTTGAGTAAATTTTCCATTTTTATGGTCATAATCTACCTGATAAATTTTTTTTCCTAATTTTAGATCAAATACATCCTTTTGCATTTTCGTTATATAATTTGCTTGTGGATTAAAATGTGTAATTTTCTCCCAATTTTTATTGGCTCTTTCCCATTTATGATATCTATCACATTCTAAAATAAAACTATTTATTTTATCTTTTTGTAAAAATTTAGATAATGTTGTTTTTCCTGAACCAGAATTCCCAGAAATAGATATAATATTACATGTTGATAAAATTACGGAATAATCAATATCAACTTTTTTATAATTTACATTTTTAAGATAATAAAATAATAATGTTTCTGAACAATAACCATTTTTTTCAATTAAAATATTTAAATTTTTATAAAAATCAAAATAGTAATTCATACTATTATTATCACCATAAGCAATTATATCACATATATATTTATCATTTTTATTTTTTAATTTTGAAATATCTATTTTTGAATCATTAGGAATATAGATTAAATTTTGTTCTATGCTTGTAAAATCTATCTTATTATTTATTAATATATCTGGTCTCCATTTGATTACAATATCATATTTAATATTTTCTTCTTTTTCTATAGTATGTTTAATTTTATTTAAAATAAAAAATTTATAAAATTGATTTAATAAATTATTACCAGAAGGATTTCTTTTAAAGTTAATATCGTCAGTTTCTATAATTACTTTTGGTTTAATTCTTTCTTTTATATAATTCCAATCATATGAATTATTATACTTGTCATTTTTTTCATTTTTTGTCTTATGAATATATATATCAACATCATTGTTCTGTATTAAATTATCCCTAAAGTGATTTAGATTATTTTCGAAGGTTCGGATATATCCTGCAATAAGTATTGCAATTTTCATTAAATTAATATATAAAATAATTTAATTAAAGTTCTTTTTTTGAAAATATAAATTTCCAATTTTCTAATTTAGGGTTTGCCATCATTTTCCAAGCATAATCAAAAAGGCATCCTTCATATGGCCAATGTCTATTACGACACCATACATGAAAGAAAATTGGTTTTTTTTTCATTATATCCTTAAATTGACAATGATACAAAAAATTAACATTTGAACCCTCAATTAAATGAATTTCTTCCGCGTCTTCTATTAATTTTAATAAATAACCAGGAAAATCAGATAAATATGAAATTTCTATACATTTATAATCATTTTTTATATAATCTTTTAAATTAATAGGTTTGGCAAAAACTGATGGATTATGTTCTATTACTAATTTTGAATCATTCGAATTATTAGTAATATTGTATTTTTCATTTTCTTTTATATTAAACTTTTTAAGAATTTCTTTTTTTATTTTTATTTCTTTACTAATATTTCTTTGGAAATTAAAATAATTCATACGAACATTATTATTTAATCCAATTAATTCATAGGTGAAAATATGGTTTATTTTTAATTTTTTATTAGGAAGTATTATTTTATCATTTGATTTATATTTTTCAGGTATATCTAATATATTATATAATTGATTTAAATGATTAAAATAATGTTTTGGATTAATTTTTACATTAATAAATTCTTTTAAAAAATTAACTGATTCTTTTAAACAACTAGTAGTATTACATACATGAAAATCGTCATAATTACTATTATTTAATAAGTTATATGTATTAATTATAAATATTCTTTTATTGTAAAAATTACAAGCACTAAAGAAAGCTTTTAAATAATTATCAAGTTTAGGTGTCCAATGAGTCACTTTATATTTACCTATATAAATATAAACCTTATCATAATAATTTAGTAAAAAATAAATAATACTTAAATTCGACATACAATCGCCATAACTTAAATTAGAGGGTCTATATATTATATTTTTAAATTTCATTATATTAAAGTAGAAAATAAATAATATGTAGTTATTAATAATGAAAAAGAAATTTATATATTATAAGCAAAATTTAATAATTATAAGTTATACTGCTCATGGAGATTACCATTCTTATATAGGAATATTTCGATTTTTACTAAATTATTATAAAAATATCTATCTTATTATTGATACAAATACTCCGTTATTAATATTAAAAGATTTACTAAAAGATAAAGCAGATAGATTTAAATTTTGTTCTATAAAAGAAATAATTGATCTTAATTTAAATGTACTATATACTGATATGCTAAATCTTAGTATTCCCAAATGTAAAAATGGTAGGTGGAATACAGTTAAAGTATTTAATAAACCAATTGAGTTTTATAAAAATAAAGGTATAAAATATTATAATGATAATTCATTTGCAAAAGATTTAAATATAAAAGATGAAAGTGATTTTAGTGGTTATGAAATGACCGATATAGGAAATACTATATTTTATAAAAATATAGGATTAAATCCTAATTTAGTATATAAATATTATTATTATAAAAGAGACCATAATATTGAAGATAAAATATATAAAAAAATCTTATCTAAAAATAATTTACAAATTAATGAGCCAAAATATAATATAATTTGTGAATATAATACTTCTAAAAAAAACTATGTATTGGATAAAAAATATATTAATAATGATTACATAAATATTAATATAAATAAAATATGTGATAATCCAATTACCTTATTAAAATTATTTGAAAATGCGACTAATATACATCTAATGGAAAATTCAATAGCATTAATTCTTTACTATCTACAAAAATCTAATTTATTTATAATTAAAAATACTATAAATATACATTTATATATGAGAAGAAGAAGTATTGAATGTGTAAATATGCTAAGAAATCCTATTTTAAATAATTGGAATTTTATAGAATAGTAATTTATTATTTAAATACTATTACTGAAAATAATCCCCCTCCCAACTCCATCTAACAAAAAAAATATACAAAGTTTAAATTGACTAAAATCAGATTCTTAGTTAAGTTTTGTTTTTTCACTATTAAATACTTAACTTGTAACTGTTAATTATATTATAAAAATCATCGTAATTATATTTATACCAATGATTATTATTTTTTTGACATGAAACATCATATTCATCTACAACTCTACCAACATAATCAATATTATATTCTTCACAAGATGTAGCAATTATTTTTTTATTGAGGTTTTTTAATTTATTTAATTTATGACATTGATTATCCCAATGATATTTATCTTTAAATTCAGGATAAAAAATATTATTTAAAAATTTTTCATCTGTATAAAAGGGTGTTTTTTCTTTATTATCAACAAAATTATTTATTAATTCTTTAATTTTTAAACCTTTACGATTATCATTATTATTAGTATAATTTTTAAAGCAAGATGTACCTCCACGTAATTTTTTACCTTTACCATTATTATTAAATAAAAAACTATGAATAATTTTGTTACTTTTAATAAAATTATCTATTTTTTCTTTTTCATATAATGAAATTCTAGAATCAGCATCTCTTGCCATCCAAATTTCAACATCGTTATCATCAAATGGATAAAATTTCCAAAACATACCAAACTGTCCTGGTTCCATCCATTTTTTGGCTCCTGAAGGTTTCTTAATAAATTTTAATTCAACATTATCCATTTCTTTTAAATAATCTATAATTATTTAAGGAACAGTATTATCATAATAAACATAAACGATCCAATCTGGAAATATTTTTTTTGCTAGTATAGCATTTTTAACTGTGCCAATTGTATATAATTTAATATTTCCCCATAAAGAAAAACTAATAACTTTTTTCATATATATATAATAATAGATTATTTAAAAGAACACTAAAATTTAATTTTACAAAAAATTTATATATATATAATAATATATATATATATATATATATGAGTGAACATAAAATAATTAAAAATAATTCCGAAAATTTAATTATATGTTTTGGTGGTATGGGATTACAAATGGGAGGAATATTGCCATTTGAATTTTTAAATTACCTATCAAAAACATTTAAAAAAAATACAGATTTATATTTTTATATTGACAAAAAGCAATGTTGGTATCATAAAGGAATTGATGGTATTACAAATAATATAGACGATACCGTTTTATATCTTAACAGTATAATAAAAAAATCAAATTATAAAAAAATATTATTTATGGGAGTATCAGCCGGTGGATATGCTAGTATATTATTTGGTTCATTATGTAATGTAAGTAGTGTTATAGCTTTTATTCCAAGAACAAAATTAATTAATCCAATAAATGAAAAATATGGAGATTTGAAACTTATAGTTAATAATCAAATAGATTACATTTTATATGGCGATAAAACGTTTAAAAATGAAAATGACAATCATCACATATCACAATGTAATAATTTTAAGTGTTTCCAAAATGTAAAAATTATTTATCATAATGGATTAAATATGAAAGCCCTAAGAGATAATGGAACAATAAAAAAAAATATTGAAAATATTTTAATAAATTATTTGTAATTTTTTTTAGATGAATATATTCTGCTTGTTTTTATAAAATTTTTATTACTTAATGAATTTTTGAAGTGATTTATATAATGTGATTTTTTTATTTTCTTTATAGATTTTTTTTGCTAGTATAGCATTTTTAACTGTACCAATTGTATATAATTTAATATTTCCCCATAAAGAAAAACTAATAACTTTTTTCATATATATATATATATATATGAAATTAATTATTGTTACAACTTGTAAACCATTTATAGGACAAGCTGAATTAATTCAGACACAAGCAATTGAGAGTTGGACTAAATTAAAAAATATAGAGGTTAACATTTTAATATTAGGAGATGAAAAAGGTGTAAAGGAAATATGTGAAAAATATAATTTAATTCAAGTAATAGAATTTAAAAAATTTCATATTTTTCCATATATTAGTAGTATGTTAAATTCTGCATATGAATTAGCTAATGACAATGATATAATTATGTGGACAAATTCAGATATAATTTACACACAAACTTTAATAAATACTATATTGGAATTTAAAAAATTAAAAATAGAAAAATATGCTCTGGTAGGACAGAGATTAGATTGGAAAAATTTTAAAAAAGTAGAATTAAATAATGATAATTTAAAAAATATTATTAGTGAATCTAATTTTCATTATCCTTGTGGAATTGATTACATTATTCATGGTAAAACAAGTTTTAACAAAGAATTATATGCTAATTTTTCTATGCCTGCAATAATAGCAGATCAGAAAATATTAGGGAGAATATTAAATTCTAATATTTATAGTTGCGATTGTACAGCAACTATATTAGCAATTCATCATGATTGTGGTATTGAAAATCGTGAATCTAAATTATTTAAATTAGTAAGTGAAAATAATAAGAAATTCAAGTCAAAATGGGGAAATATAAAACAATGTAAAAATAACTCTTATTTTGATTATAATACTATAAAATTTAAAAGCCAAAAAGATATAAATTGGATAAAAAATAGAAAAAAAGATAAATTTAAATTAAAAATGCTAAATTTAGAAAATAAATTTAAAAATAAATTCATCAGTTTACTTAATGAAGACTAAAAATTTAAAAATTTATGATTTACCTGGGACTAAAGATATAAATGGTAATAGAAAAGATAAAGCTTATCAAAATCCTAAAACTTGGCCAAAGTATCAAGAAGATTTTGAAAAGTTTAAAAGTTATTTATTAAATGATAAAAATCCAAAAGTATTATTAAGAGTATATGATGGCGAATTTTGGTTTTTAAGGAGGAAAAAAGTAGGAAATGTTGGAAAAAGACACGTATCAAATGAATTAACTAAAGAATTTGTAAAACCTTTTTATGAAAATTCTTTAAAATGTGAAAAATTTGCTTCTCATTTAACTGTAATGCCTGGAGGTAAAATGAATGAATTATATAAATCAGTTTATGGAAATAAAAAAATAGATTATCCTATGGAATTTCATTATGCTATAGTTTTAAACAAATGGATTTTTAAAAATTTTAAAAATCAAATTGGATTAATTGGAGGAGAAGAAAAGATAAAAGTAATAAAAAAACTAATGACTTATAGTAAATATAAAGAATATTTGGGAATAGATTATTTTACAGATTATATTAGTGTTCCTGAAAAATTAAGTTGTAATGAACCTAAAAATTTAGAAGAAACCATAAAAGAACAATTAAGTAATGCTAAAGGCAAAGTATTTTTATTTGGTATAGGTATTTCAAAATTATATATTGCTTGTAAATTTAAGGATTTTCATAAGGCAATATATATTGATGCGGGTGGAACATTATCTGCTTTATCTGGTTTTATAACTAAAAATAGACCATATGCTGCAAAGTGGACTAATTTTAGAATAAAAGATTATGATTATTCTAAATTAGACCCAATGGACGTGTCTAAAAAAGAAAATATAATTTACCTTTAATTACAACCAAATTCTTTCATATTAATACTATTATTAGAAATATATTTCATTAAATTTAAACTAAATTTCTATTTAAATATTATATCACATTTAAAATTTCTTTTAATGATTCTATAGAATGTTCTTGTATTGTAATTTTTTTTTCATATTGACCGTGTTCAGGAACTGGAATCTGCCAATAATCTAAATCAAATGCTAATGAAAATGTTGCATCATTATGACAATCTTTACAAAAAATAAATTCTATTACAATAGTATTTTTATTACAAAAATAAACAGTATGATTTGCACTACCATGTGGTCCTATAACTATTTTAGCTTTATTAAAAAGTTCAAAACGTTTTTTAATATTATAATCTTTATATTCATAATTAACAAATATTAAATTGTTTGTGTCACAATAGTTTTTTAATATATTTATAATTTTATTTTCATTAGTAATATGTCTAGTTTTATTATAATTATTATTTCTTTTTGTATATATTAATATATTTCTATTTTTAATATCTTCAAAATTAGTTCTAATGTATTTATTAATATTTTTATATAATATTATTGGAACATTACAATATGCTTGATAAGGAAATAATCCAGAAGCAAATGGTCCTTTTAAATTTATCATATAAAATTGTTTAATAAAAATAGTATCATTATTTTCAACATAAATAATTTTATTTTTTAATTTTAAAACATTTCTTACTATATATTCAAAACTATCAAATTTTGTTTTTTTAATTAGTATTGATATATTTACATCTGTATCTAAAATACTTTTACTAAAATACAAATAGGGAAACACATGATTTAAAAATGGACCCCATTGAGTAGTTCCTGGTAATATAAAATTAATAGCTTTATTAACAGTACTATTACACTTTTCTTGTTTTAATATTTTATAATTTTTCCAAATAGACACAACAGGATTAATTACTTTTATTTTTGTATTGTTTTTTTGTAAAATTGTAATATCTTTAAAAGGGGTCATCATATTATTTTCAAATGTTGCTAATTGTTTACTATTTTTATAATAATCATAGTAATCACCCTTTTTATTTGGTTTACAGGTAGTTGTTAATTTAAAAGGTTTTGCCGAAAATTCACCTGGTTGATGAGGAATATTTTTTAAATACTTTTTATCTTTTTCTAAACATTTTACTAATTTATTAATATTATCATCTTTATTATATATTAATTCTTTAACAATCATATAAAATTATATTATAAGTTATATTTTTAATTTTGACTCAAATTTATTAAAGTAACTATTATTTTCAATACTCATATTATTCCGTGAATGCCAGTGATATGTATAAATTTCATTTAAGAAAAAGTTATTTAAATTTTCATTTGTTTGTTTAAAAAAATTATTAAAATTATTTAAATTTGAATATTTACTTTTAATTTTTTTATCATTTAAAATCCATACAGGATCAAATAAAACTGATGGAAAACACATAATATTTATATCTTTTGTAAAAATATAATCATTAAACCAAACAGTAAATTTTTTTTTTTGTAATAATAGTTTATATTTGTTTATTAATTTTTTACATTCTTCACTATTTTTAAATAATCTTAATATTCCATTATTTCCTGTCTTTTTTAAACTCCAACAATAACAAAATTCTATTCCTAATAATTGTAGTAAATCTTTTAATAATATCATATCCAAGTCAAAATATAAACCTCCATAATTATTTAAAAATAAAATTCTAGCTAAATCCGACCTTAATTTTAAAAATATTTTGTTATTTATTATTTTATTATTTTCTAAAACGGTGTCTTTTGCTTGTTCATTTGGAATATACTTTTTAATTAATATATTTTTATGTTTTGGTATTAAATTAATATTTTTTTCTGAGTAAGTTTCAAAATCCAACCAAACCCATAATACTGTTTTTTTTAAATCTTGTGTTTTTAAATATGATTTAATAGGTAATAACTGTTTTCTAGTAATATCACCATACCAATAAACATGATAAATTATTATAGAATCATCTTTTGGATAAAAACTTAGTTTATTTTTTTGTAAATATTCTATCCCCTTATCAATATCATAATAATCAATATCTTTTAAATATTTCATTAAAATTAATTAGATTAAATTAATATTTTCTAGACTTTATTAAATGAAAATAGGAGTATATCCAAGAGGTTCTAAATGGTGGATACAGAAATTAATAATAGACGCTTTTAATAATTATATTAACGAAAATAATTTACAAAAAAAATATAAAATTATTAAAAAATCATACTGGGATGTAGATACTACTTTAGATATTGTTATTACTCAAGGAATAGATAATACTATTGTAGACAAATACAGAAAATTAAATATTAATTGTATATGTATTGATTCTAGTTCAGTTAAAAATATAGGTAGTTTTATCATATTAAATGGTCTAAGACCACCTAAAGGTAAATATTTAGGATTTTTATCAAAACCAATTAATAATTTAGAGAATAAATTAGAAAAAATACAAATAAAAAATATTCGTAAAACTGGAAGTCATATACTCATTTGTTTAAATAATATTAAAAAAAAGTCTGTTGTATGGTCAACTGTTAATTGTAATAATATAAATGAAATTAATGATTTAATAAAAAAAACAATAAAAAACATTCAAGAATATACTAACAGAAAAATTATTGTAAGATTTCATCCTAAAACTAAAAAAGGAATAAAAAAAAAATTAGAACATTTATTAAGTGTATCGAAAATAAAAAATGTAATATTTTCACAGAATAAAAATATAAATGATGATATAAATAATTGTTGGTTTGGTGTTTGTTTTTCAAGTTCATCTGTGTGTTTTGAATTATTTAAGAATGGTATTCCATTTCATTGTTTTAAACAAAATATAGGATATCCGATATCTATTCCATTAAATAAAATTGAAGAATTAAATATGAATAATTATGATAGAGATTTGTTTTTAAAAAAATGTTTAAATAGTATATGGACTCCACACAAGTCTGACTTTTTTGAATATTTACATAATTATATTTTTTCAAATTTAAAATTTAAAATTTAAAAAACTCAATGTTGTTAAAACTAGAATAACTAAAAAATCTAGAAAGACAAGTAAAAATAAAACAAAAAAGCAAATAGAAAGGAAACGAAAACGTAAACGATTAAATAAAAAATAAAAATCTAATTATTTATAAATGTTTCCTTATCAATTATACGGACACAAACGTTCGGGAACAAATGTAATAGATTCTTATTTAAAAGATAATTTTAATTTAGGAAAAATGTCAGCTAAAATTGATCCTAAAAATTGGAATAAAGATAGTATTTTATGGAAACACTGTCGTATTGATTTAGTTAATGAAAACGGTAAATTATTAATTAATTCTGTAAATGATTTAGATAGAATAACATTTGAAGAATATAACAAAAATTATAAAAAAAATATAATTGTAAATGATTATAAGACAAAATACATTGTTGTTTATAAAGATATTTTTTCTTGGTTGCCATCCATTTGTAGATGGGCTAGAGCTTGTAAATGGAAAAAAAAAAATAAATTATATTTTGTTGATGATTATTTTAATTATATGTATAAATGGTATTTATTACAGAATGATAATATTGATAAAATTTTATTTATAAATTATGAAGAGTTTTTTAAATATGGAGAAGATATAAATTCAGAATTTGTAAAAAAAATAGAACGTTTTACTAATTTTAAAATAGAAAAACCATTAGTCGTTAGAAATAAAGTAGAATGCTCAGGTAAGTTTGATAATAAAAAAGAGAATTATTATAAAAAACAATTATATATGAAAGAATATAATAATGAAGAAATTAAAATAATAAAAAATCATAAATATTACAGTATTGTAAAAGATACGTTTTTTTAATAAAACAATTTTTTAATAAAACAATTTTTTAATAAAACAATTTTTTAATAAAACAATTTTTTAATAAAACAATTTTTTAATATTTATTCTTTCTTTAAACTTTACGCTTCCCGGTGTTTTACTCTGTGATTGTCCACGATGACGTTTAGCATAACAAATAGAACATTTAGCTCCATATTTACAAGTTGTATCGCGATAAATTTTACCTCCTTTTTTGGTTAATTCTGATTTCTTACGGCGAAGAGTTTTTGACATTAAATATATATATATTAGTATTATATAAAAAATTAATTTCAATTTTTATATAATAAATGATTGAAATTATTACTCAATATTTTAAAGTAAATTATCAAAATAAGGAAGAAAGACAAAAAGAAATTAATTTATGTTTAAAAAAAAATATGAAAAACAAATTTGTATCAAAAATTCACTTTTTATATGAATCAGATGAAGATTATGAGTATTTTAAAAAACTAATTAACAACAAAGTTATAATGTATCCATTAAAAAAAAGAATAACTTATAAAGATGTTTTAGAATATGCTAATACTAATTTACAAGATAAAACTTGTGTTTACCTACACGCAGATATGTATGTAACAGATGATTTTGGTATATTTAATTATAAAAAAAATCATATGTATCCACTTGTATCACATCATCCTAAAAAATGTAATAAAAAGTTACATTGTAAATGTAATAGACAATTTAAAACACCAAAAGGTATTTACGGGGTTACTTTTGATGGTTTTGTATTTACATCACCTGTTAAAAATGAGATGATTAATGATTTTAATTATGAAGTAAATCACTTAGGTGCTGAAAATAGATTTATATATTTATTAAAAAAAAATAATTATATTGTTGTTTGTCCAAATAAAGATTTACGAGCAATTCATTTACATCAAACAGTTTATCATAATAGAAAAGAGTGGATAGATATTGATGGTAATTTTAAACCTATTGATTATTTTAGTAAACTTCATAAATTACAAAAAAATAAAAGTTATGATGAAAAAATAGTTGGAGGAGGTATACCTTTTTATCAAGGTTCAGCCAAATTTATTTAGATTAATTTCATTTGTTTTTTGTAACTTGGAATATTCTTCAAGAAAATTTCCATAAAACAATCGCTTTCATATATATATATTTATATATTTATATTATTTTTATATTTTCTGTACAACCACCTAACCACCATGCTACTTCAGTAAAGGTACTAAAATGACTACCAATTATAATTTTATTTTTTGATAATAAATACAATTCAATTAAATCTTCCTGAATACCTTTTGGATTTGACCTACTACTATCTAAATCTGTTTTTCTTGGATATGTTAAAATTCGATTTTTGTATATTTTTTTTAAGATTTTTTGTGTATTTATAGAATCTGTTGCTAAGAAAAATTTATAACTTTTATCATATTTATTCATCTCGTTTTCAAATTTATTTAAATTATGTAAACAACTTCTACCTTTTTCATTTGGTCTATTCCAAGATCTAATATGTAATGAAATTGTTTTATCATTAAAATAATTACTAAAATTATTAACTTCATTTTCTAATTCTTCTTTTAATTTTAATTCTTTAAAACACTCTATATATTCATCTTTTATTTTTTGGGGTATTTTATTATACATAAAATCTACTATTTTATTTGAAGGTTTAACAAATTTACGGGAGCATTTAGATTTAAAATTATTAAAGTTTTCTGGTAAATTATCATCATCAAATATCTTTAAACAATGACTTAAATAATATATATCGTTTTCACTTTTTATATTTTTTGTTAAAATTATATTATTTTTAAATAAAATATTAAATGGACAATTTAAAATATGACTATTTTTTTTGTATGATGATAATATATCCCATTTAATTTTATATTCAGTATTAAATTTTTTTGAGTATCGAATAACTGAAACTAATGATTTTATTCTATTTGATAAACCACCGTTATTAGTTGAAATTATCATATATATATATATTATAATAATAATGTGTAGTTTTAACATACTAAGTATAGTAAATAATGATTTAAAAGAAATAAATTTTCATACTCAAAAAAGAGGACCAGATAAAACTGTTATCAAAAAAATAAATGATATAACATTTATACACAATTTATTACATATTACTGGTAAATATAAAGAGCAACCATTTGAAAAAAATAATATTGTTTGTGTATTCAATGGGGAAATATATAATTATAAAAATATAAATAAAGATTATGAATCTGATGGAGATTGTATAATTGACCTGTATTTAAAATATGATATAGATTTTTCAAAACATTTAGATGGTGAATTTGCGATTGCTATTTTAGATTTTAATAAAAATTTATTAATATTAAGTACTGATGTTTTTTCTACTAAACCATTATTTTATTGTTTAGAAAGTAATAATTTTATGGTAAGCACATACGAATCTTGTATTGTAAAAAACAAAATGTCAAATATAAAAAAATTAGAAGCAAATACAGTTATTAAAATTAAATTAGATAATTTTAATATAGAAGATAGAACTTTTGTTTATAAATTTGATTTAAACCAACATAAAAAAAATTATGATGATTGGAATAAAGCTTTTATTAATGCTGTTGAAAAACGTGCTAATGCCGAGAAAAATATATTTGTATCATTAAGTAGCGGTTATGATAGCGGTTTAATTTGTTGTATTTTAAACAATTTAAATAAAAAATATAAAACATATACCATTATGGGAAAGGAAAATCAAGATGTTATAAATAAAAGATTAAAATTACACAAAGGAGACCATTTTAAATACAATTTTACGAAAAAGGATGAAAAAAAATTTAAAAATTTAAATAATTCTAATTGTTGTGATTTTAAAGGTTTCCCAAAAAAAAAACCTTACTATGTTTTAAATGATGATGCCTCAATAGGAGGTAGTTTTATTTATAAAAAAGCAAGAGATGAAAAATATATTATTAATTTATCAGGACAAGGTGCTGATGAAATTATTTCAGATTATGGATTTAATGGCAAGAGAATAAAAAAACATAGTTGTTTTGGTGGAAAATTTCCAACAGATTTATCTACAATATTTCCTTGGAAAAGTTTTTATTCTGGTATTGGAGAATGTCTTTTGATGAAAGAAGAAATTATTGGTGGAAGTCACGGTATTGAAAATAGATATCCATTTCTTGATAAAATGGTAGTTCAAGAATATTTATGGTTGGATTCGAAACTTAAAAATAAAAATTATAAAGCACCAATTTATAATTTATTTAAAAAATATAATTATCCTTTTGAAGAAAATAGAAAGGTCGGTTTTAATAATTTATATTAATTTAATAATTTCATCATAGTATTGTTGACAACATCTTTCTGAACTAAGATATTCATAATCTATTTTATTAACATAATTATCATAATTATTTTTTATTAACTCTAATTTTTCAATAAAAGTATCAATATCTGAAAACTCTTCTCCATATTTACAACAGAATTCTTGTACACCACCGCCACCAGTACAATATAATACAGGTAGACCACAAGATATTCCTTCTAAATAATGCATAGCACCGGGTTCATTTTGTGTTGCTGTTAAATAAATATCACAATCTCTTAATAATGAACCTAATTCTAATCCTTTTTTTGGCGATATTAAATTAATTCTTTTTGGCTTATAATCCTTATTATATCTCCCAATATAAATAAATTCAAAATTTTTATTTTTTTTTAATAATTTATCTATTTTATTGTAAATATGAAATCCTTTTAAATAATTATCAGACCAATGATGCGTTACAATTTTTATTTTTTTTGATAAATTTTTATTTTTAGGAAAAAAATGTTCTCTATTACAACCATTTAAAATAGCAGTTGAGTTTATTTTTAATTTGTATTTTGTAATAAAATATTCTTCTAACCATTTACTAACAAAAATTACTTTATCTGCTATTTTCATTGTTTCAAGTAATTTCGGTTCAATATTAATAGATTTTTCACGTTTTATATCACATTCATTTACACGATGAATTATTTTAACATTTGGATTATTTTTTTTATAATCATTTACTTGATTATATGAAATATGGTTACTTTTATTTTTAATAGGATTTATAATAATTATTAAATCAATATTATCTTCAAAATTGAAAACTACACTATGATTTTTACCCTTTAAAAATGCCATTAAATTATTAACAAAAAAGTTACCTCCTCCACTTGCTTTATTTTTAGGTTTTAATGTAAATAAAATCTTCATTAAATTAGTTTATATATAATTTATATTATATAAACTAAAAATAATGGATAAACAATGGGTATTAAATTGCGTTGAGTTTATAAAAAAAATAGAAAAAAATAATTACAGTTGGATTTTATCAGATGAAGCAACAAATGATAATTCGGCAAAATTATCTTGTGTATCACTATTTTGTAAATTAGCAAAAATATTTGAAAATTACCACAAGTTTGATATGACAAAAATTCATAAAATAATAAAATCTTATAAAACAAAAGAAAATTATTACATCGATAATAGAAAGAAATTTGAAACTATTATTGCTGAAACAAGACAAGCTTGTTCAGGATTATTAAATACAAATGGTAAATTTGATAAAGTTAAATTAAAAAAATATTACGCTAATAAAGACAAATTATATTTTATGAGTGATAAAAATTGGAATAATCCTTATAGTACTGGTGCTCAATTATCACATTACTTGTTCTTTTTACACTATAATAATGATACTGAAAGAATTAAAGATATTTTAAAAAAATTAAAAAAATATCAACATAAAGATGGATGGTATAATAATAAACCAAAAGATGAAACAAAAAGGATTAATGGTATTATGAAAATATTCTCTGGTCTGGATGCTATAAATTTTGATTATATAACTATAAAAGAATTAGTACAAACTATTATTGATTCAATTATTGATTTAAATCCTAGTGCTGGTGGATGTAATGTTTATGATTATGTTTATGTATTATGTAAAGCTATTACAATAAATTATAATGTGGAAAAATCAAGAGAAAAACTTTTAGAAGTTTATAAATTAATTTTAACATATCAAAAAAAAGATGGTGGTTTTAGTTATAAACCAAATCAAACACAAAATAAAATTTATAAAACAAGAATTCCACAATCAAAAGGTCCAGATAAAGGTGGTATTCACGGAACAACTTTAATGTGTATGGCATTATGGATGATAGATCATGCTTGTAATTTAAATTTAAATTTACAGTCGGTTAAAACTTAATAATTATAATATATATAGATATATATATAAATGGTTTATTTTAGAAATATTGATAAAGGATTATGTAATTTTTTATGTTGTTTTTTATTTTTTTATATTAATAACTTAGGTAGACCTATTGAAATAAATACATTAAAAATAGATGCCGAAAAAGGTAATAATTTTAATATTTTATTTAAAAATAATAGTGTAATTCCAAATAGTAAATTTAAAAATACTAAAATAGATATTTTTCTAAAATTTAGATTATTTTGGTTAGATGAAAATATTAAAAAAATTTATAAGTATGGTTTAAAACAATTATTAGTTAAAGACCATATCCTTTCTTATGTTAATAATTTTAGTAATTATTTTAATGAAAATACAGTATCCGTACATATTCGTACTTGGGATAGTGAAACAAATACAAGAACAAATAATAGTCATGCTAAAAGAAGACGTAAATTATTTACTTTAGACACATATATTTATCATATGAATAAATTAATTAAAGAATCTAATGATGAGGTAAATTTTTTTATTTCTTGTGATAATTCTAAATACAATCAACAACTAATAGAAATCTTTGGTAATAAAATCATATTTTATCAAAAAAGTAAAGATTTATCTTGGAAAGAAAATGATATGGCAAGTTTATTGTTACTTTCAAAAAATAAAATTTTTATTGCTACTTATTCTAGTACATTTTCACAAATTGCTTATTTATATAATGATAATATAACAACATTAATTTATGGCGATGAGATTAAAAAATCAACAGGTAGACCGAATCCTATAAATCCAGTAAATATTAATAATCCCACCGATTAAAATGAGTTTGTAAATTTATTTTTTTTTTTATAAATTTGATTAATGTATAATATAAATGTATCAAATGGAGAATTAATTGATAAATATACTATTTTATGTATTAAACAGATTAAAATTAAGGATGTTAATAAACTTGAATTTATTACTAAAGAAAAAAATGAATTACAAAGATTTGTTTTAGAAGTTAAAGATAGAAATATTATTGATAATTTAATTTTAGAATTACAAAAAGTTAATTTAAAATTATGGTCTATTGAAGATGAATTGCGAAAAAAAGAAAAAAATAAATCTTTCGATCAAAATTTTATTGATTTAGCGAGAAGTGTTTACATAAATAATGATAAAAGAGCCGAGATTAAATTAGAAATTAATAAAATAACAAACTGTAAGATAAGAGAAGTAAAGTCTTATCAAAATTATTAATATATATAAAAGTTAATTTTATAATTATATAAATGAAATTTTTAATAACAGGAATAACAGGTTTTGCCGGTCCACATTTAGCAAATCTCTTACATAAAGAAAATCATCAGATTTATGGATTAGTTAGATCATCTAATGGGCGACATACAGATATTTTAGATATTATACCACCAGATGTTTTAGATAAAATAACTTTTTTATATAGCGATTTAAAAAATTTTAGAACTTTAACAAAAATTTTTAAAGATAATCAATTTGATGGAGTTTTTCATTTAGCTGCTCAATCACATCCTCCTACAAGTTTTACTGATCCTATAGGAACATTTGAAACTAATGTAATGGGTTCAGTTAATTTAATTCAAGCAATTCTTGACAATCAACCTAAATGTAAATTAATGTTTTGTTCTTCAGTTGAAGTTTATGGTAATGAAGGTATAGATCAAAGATGTATTAAAGAAGATAATACTTTATTACCTGCTAATCCATATGGAGCAACTAAATCAGCAATAGATTTATATCTACAAGAAAGAATGAAAAATAAACAAATAAATGCTTTTATTACAAGAGCATTTTGTCATACTGGTCCACGAAGAGGAAAAACTTTTTCTATATCATCTGATGCGTATCAAATAGCAAATATGGTAAAAAATAAACAACCGCGTGTTTTAAAAATAGGAAATTTGAATACATGGCGTGTTGTAATGGATGTACGTGATATTGTTAGAGGATATTATTTATTAATGATTAATGAAAAATCTAGCGGAGAAGTTTTTAATATATCTGGTGATGTACCTAGACAAATGAGATACTATACAGATGTATTAAAAAAATTAAGTAAATTAGAAGATATAAAAGAAGAAATTGAACCAAAATTTTGGAGAGAAATTGATATTGATTATCAAATGGGTAATGATGATAAATTTAGAAAATTAACAAATTTTAAACCAGAATATGATATTGATACTACTTTAAATGATTTGTTAAACTATTGGTTAAAAAAAATTAATTAAAATTTATTATTTTCTTAATTACATTTGTTGTACTATAATTTGAAACTAAATTAAGGGGAACAAAATTTTTTATATTTGGAAATAATTTTTTTATTTTATCTAAATCATAATCATTTCCTTTAGTAAATATATCTGGATTTAATATATCATATATTTTATTTGGAACATTTTCATCAAAAACCATTAAAAAATCTATATATTGTATAGAAGATATAATTTCTAATCTTGATTTTAAATTTTGTATTGGTCTTTTATTTCCTTTTAAATTTATTATTGATTTATCTGAATTTAAAGCTACAAATAAAATTTTACCTAATTCTTTACTTTTTTTTACTGAATCTATATGACCTTTATGGATAATATCAAAACATCCTGTCGTAAAAACAAGTTTTTTTTTCTCTTTTTTAATATAATCAGATAATATTGTTAATTGTTCATAAGATTTAATAATTTTATTATTTTCTTTTATAATATCAATTAAATTTATTCTACTTGTACCAAATCTACTAATAACATTTTCAACAAAAATATTTGCCATTTTACAAGTATAAATTAAATCTTTATTATTTACTAAACCTAAACATAAAGCAGCTAATACTGTATCACCAGCACCTGTTACATCAATAACTTGTAAATTATTTCTAACTTTAATATGTTCAAGCTTACCATTATTATAAATATACATTCCATTTTGAGACATTGTTAAAATACAAGTTTTTACATTTAATTTTTCAACAAATAATTTACAAGCATTTAAAATAGTATATTCTGATTGTATTTTAAAGTTACAGAAAAATTCAGCATCATTTTTATTAGGTTTAATTAATGTTGAATTTTTAAATTTTAAATAATTTCCTTTTTTTGGATCAACTAATATATTAATATTATTTTCATTTGCTTTATTAATTATATATTGTGTTATTTCATCATCTAATAAACCATTATTATAATCTGATAATAATATACATTCATAATTTTTAATAATATTATCAATATTATCATACAATTCTTTTTTTTTATTTTTATTAAATTTAAAAAAACTATTTTCTTTATCAGTTCTAAAACATTGATAATTATTAGAAATATATCTTGATTTTACAGAATTTAAATAATTATTATCAAAAATTATATTGTTATAATTAATTAAATTTTTACTTAATAAATTTTTAATTATATTCCAATTTTCTAAATTTACTATTGATAAAATAGACACATCTAAACCAAAATATGATAAATTTGACGCCACATTACCAGCACCACCTAATCTATATTCTATACTTTCTTCTTTAAAAACAGGAATTGACACTTCAGATGATATTCTATCGGTTTTTCCATAAATATATTTATCTAATATTATTTCTCCGATAACTAGTACCTTTTTATTTGTATTAAATAAATTTAATAAATTATCTAACATTTAATTAAAATTATAATTCTTTTATTATATTATTAACCAATTTTATAATTATTTCTTCATTATGATTATTTATAATTTCGTGGCATTTATTACATTTTTTTTTCATACCACATTGTTTATGTTCCTCTGTTCCTAACCAAATACATTCTGAATTTGGATATTTTATTAAATTCGGATGAAATAGTGGAGGTATAATTAAAAAAGACTTTGTGTCTACTACATTACAACAATGTCCAAGACCTCCTTCAATACCAATAAATAAAATACAATATTTTAAAAAATAACAAGTTTCACGAAATGATAAACTATCAGTTAAATCTACAACATTATCTAATAATTTTTTATTTCCAACACCAACTTGTACTATTGTAATATCCTTATCTATAGAATTTCTAATATTATTCATTTTATTAAATGGATAAAATTTATTTTTTGTAAATGAATTTTTTGAATGTGGTTCTATACAAATTATTTTTTTTGGTAAATCTTTTACAATATTATCTACTTTTTCTTTTTCTTCTTTAGTAAAATACATTTCGCATTTTAAATTATAATTTTTTAATTTATATATTTTAGCCCTATTTTTTATTATATGATTATCATCAAAATATACATCATAATCGGTATTTTGTTTTTTAATAGTGCCGTGTCCCTTAAATTTATCGATATTAAATTTATAATTATGTTTATAATTAATATCTTGTGATATTATTGGATTGTTAATCCAGGTTGTATTTTTGACTAATTTATTTTTTTTCATAGGTAATATTTTTATTTTTTTATTTTTTTGCTCATTATATACTGCTCTAAAAATAGCAGTCCACATTAAATTACCTCCTAATCCCATTATATTAATATTTATTTTTTACTATCGTTATAAACTTGTTTTATTTTATTCCAAAACTTTTTAGTATAATGAATATCATCTATTGATTTTATAAAATTATAATTATTATCTAACATATTTTGATAATTACCATAATTACTCAAAATATTTTTAATAATATTTTCTAGATCACTAAAATCTGGTTTACAAGGTATATATCTTTTTGAATTATATAAATCTGGATCCATAAAAACATAATCAGTATTTGGTTTTATTAATATTGTTTTTGAATACATAGCATAACCATCCATATGTGTCCATTCACCAAAACCCCAGCAAGCAACACATATTTTACTATTTATAAAATCTTTTTTATAAACATCTTCTGAACATTTATCTGTTTTATAACTTATATCTTTAATATTTTTTATAATATTAATTGCTTTTAACCGGTGTTTTCCAATTACACCCGGTCTAATGGTATGAACACAAAATACATCAATATCTTTTTCTAAATTATTATTATTTATTTTATTTATATCTTTGTAAAATTTCATTTTCTTTGATAATGGACTACTCATAAAATCAAATAATACCGGGTGAAATTTTTTAAAATCTTCATCTGTTATTTTATCTAATGTTTTAAATTTACTAAAAAATTGGGTTGCTAAATCTACTTTTTTTTTACTTTTATTACTTACTGGAATTATATCTTTTTTTGCTAAAGAATCAGTTATTAGTTTAGCATGATATCTACCACTAAATAATTTTTGATTATTATAATTATTATTACGAACTATTCTATTTTTAAAAATACCAATAATATTTTTATATTTTTCTAATTCTCTTATCCAAGTTACAGATGAATCAAGTCTTTCAAGTAAAATAATTGGTTTATTATATTTAAAATAATCTTTTCGTTTTATATTATCATTACAAGTTGATTTAATTTGATAAATAATATCATTATTATCTATTTTTTCTTTTTTCTTGTCTAATTTATCTATGTTTCTCAGTGATTTACTACTGTTTACTAAAAATAGAATCAAATCACATTCAGTTATTTTATTTGTAAAGGATATATCTTCTAATAAATTATGATTAAAACTACATTGTAGCAAATCATTTATTCTTTTTAGTTGAATTTGAAAATCACAATATATTTTCATATATAATTAAAAGTACTATTTTTTTAAAATATTTTTAAATGTTTTTTTGAATTTTACATTATCAATTAAATCTTTTATATGAATACCTTTAAAATGTACTATTTTTGTTTTACTATAATTAACACTCTTGAATCTCCATTTATTATAATCAACCGAAAATACCTTATATTTTGGTATTAAAATATTTTGTACATTTTGAGTTCCATTTAATTTTATTTCAGGATTTTGAATCATATATTTTAATAAATTTTCTACTTTGTCTGTCATATTAAAATTTCTTAATAATTCAAAATTAAAAAGCATTACTCCGCAGTTATAATGTTTATTTTCTAAATCCTTTCTATTTATATTAAATTCATTAAAAAATTTTTCTACTTTTTCTGGTTCATTTGGTTTATGTAAAGATTTTACCTTTTTTATTATACTTTCATTATGTTTATTAAAAGGTGATACTGCTACTATATGGTCAGTAAGATCTATTTTAAAAATATCATCAATTTTATTACAAAATAATATATCAAGATCTAAATATAATCCTTTTTTAATATCTGGAAATAAATTAACAATATGAAATCTACTCCAATTAGAATAATTAAAAAATACTCTTTTCTGTTTTATTTCTTCATTATCACCAAATAATACATTACTATATTCTACTAATATTTTTTTAAAATCCTCTGTTGGTTCAAAATAATTATAGTTAATAATAAATTTTTTAGAAATACTATTTGCTATTTTTAATATTTTATTATGTAAGTTTTTAGATGGATCATAAATAACAAAATTTAAGGTATATAATTTTATATTATTGGTTTTTTTAAAACTTTTTAATACAAATTCTAAAATTTTAATATAATTTTTATCAAGACAAAATATTAGATTATACATTTTATTATAATAAATATATATTTAATTTTTAATACCCATAATTGTCTTATAATAATGTTTGTAATAGACATTCTCAATCATTTCATTTATTTTAATTCCTTTAAAATGAACTATTTTATATCTTAGATTCGTTATTCGCCAAATTAAAAAATTATATTCAATAGAAAATGTTTTATAATTTGGTATTAAAACATTTTGAATATTTTGTGTACCTGACATTTTTATTTTTGGATTTTTTATCATATACTTTAGTAATTTTTCTACTTTACTTTGAATATTATTTGACCTCAATAATTCGAAATTAAAATACATAACACCACAATTATAATGTTGATTATTCAAGTCCTCTCTATTAATATCTAAAAATTTAAAAAAGGCATCAACTTTTGAAACATCTTGTGGTTTATCTAAACTTCTTATTTTTTGGATTATACTATTATTTCCTTTATTATATGGACTTATAGCAACAATATGATTATCAATGTTTATTTTAAAAATTTCCTCTATATTTGAATTGAATAGAATATCTAAGTCTAAATATAATCCTTTTTTAATATCAGGAAATAAATCAATTATATGAAATCTACTCCAATTAGCATAATTAAAATATACACTTTGTTTTTTAATATGTTCTTTATCGCCAAATAATAAATTTCCATACTCTACTAATGTTTTTTTAAAATCTTTTGTTGGTGTATAATATTTATATCGTATGGTAAAATCAGAAGATATTTTACTAGAAATATTTAATATTTTATCATGTAAAAAATGTTTTTCATCACTAATTACAAAATTTAATATGAATTTTTTTATATTATTTGTTTTTTTAAATGTTTTTAAAAGATATTCTAATACAGATATATAATTTTCATCTAAACAAAATATAATATGATACATTTATATTATATAATTATTTTTCTTTAGATATTGGTATAAATTTACAAGTTCCATCCGTAATACATAGTTTATGTTTTTTACAATCTTTAACCGGAAAACAATGATGACATTCTGGTTGGTTACAATCACCTAAAACACACCATTCTGTTATTATGAAAGAAATTAAACCCTTTTTTCTTATTGGTATCCCATTTTTAAAATAAATATTACTACAATTCATAATTATATTATATCGTTATAGTTTTTTTATTTAATTATAACTAATAAATATATATAATGTCTGAAAATATTAAAAATATTATATTTTGTATTGATAGTAAATATGTAAATTTGACTGAATTTATATTCAAAACATTTAAAAAATATCACAATATTAAAGATTATGTATTTTATTTTATATTATATAGTCCAGATAACAATAATTTACACAAAGATATTATTTCTATAATAAATAAAATTTCTAAAAAATTTATTATTAAATATAAATATTTTATTCCTAGTGAAGAATTTAAAAATATAATTAATCAATATACAATTACAATGTGGCACGATAAGAAAAAAAGAGAAAAAAAATTAAAAAAAGTAGTTTTTTTTAATTATGCTAATTGGAGTAGATTCTATATTAATGAATTATTTCCAGAAATTAAAAAAGGATTATATTTAGATTATGATATTTTATTTTGTAATAATATTGATAAATTATTTGAAACTAATATAGATAATCATATCGTAGCTGTTAGTCCCTATAATGATAAAAATTATAAATGTATTGATAAAAGAATAAAGGAACGTGAAGAAAATAACTTAAAAAATATACCTCAAATTGAAGATTTAAAAGATAAAGTGATAAATCAAAATAGATTACTATATAAAAATATAAAAGATAGACAATTAGATAAAATTAATATATTCATGAAGTCAATTAATATTGATACTGAATATTATAAAAAAAATTATCATTATAATTGCGGTGTTATGTTTTTTAATCTTGAATTATTTAAGAAAAATAATATTTTATCTAAAGTAATTAAATTTTTAGAACATATGAATGAAACAGAAAAATACTTTAATTCTGGAACAGAAAAATTTCAAAATATGCTTATTCCTAATTATCAAGTATTATCAGTTCATTATAATAATATTTTAAAATATAGAGTATTTAATTTAAAAACAAACAAAATATTACATTTTAAAGGAAATAATGATTTAAATAAATTCCCACTATACAAAGATATATTCGCTCGCATTATAAAAAAATAAAATATAATATTATTAATATGAATAATATTATATTTTGTTTCGATAAAAATTATAGTCATTTATTGTCTAATGTTTTAGAAACATTTTTAAAATTTAATGAATATGATAGATATAAAATATATTTTATTTTATATGATGATTCTAAAGAATTACACAAAATCGTTAAAAAAACAATCAGCAATATAGATCTATATTTAAATTATGAATATAAATATTTTGAACCAACTAATGAATTTAAAAAAATTATTAAAAATTATGAATATATTTTATATGAAAATGATGAGGAATCGAAAAGAAGTTCTGTATTTTGTAATTATGGAAATTGGAGTAGATTTTTTATTAATGAAATGTTTCCTAATTTAGAAACAGGTTTATATTTAGACCTTGATATTTTAATTAATGGAAAATTAGATAATATTTTTAATATTGAATATGGAAATAATATCATTGGAGCTATTGGAATGAAAAAAAAAAATAGAAATCAGAAAAGAGGTAAAATATTAGATTATGATAAAAGTCAAATTGAAAGTATTATTAAAAATTTTAAAGATATTGATAAAAGTAAATTTAAAGATATTATTAATTTTGATACTTTAAATAGTCAAAGATTTAATTGTGGAGTTGTCTACTTTAATTTTAAATTATACAAAGAAAATAAAATTTTGGATAAACTAATTAGTCTTTTAAAAGAACTTAATAATAAGAATATTAAAATTATGAATACAGGAACTGAAAAAACTTTTAATATTATAGTCAGCAAATATAAAAATTTAGATGAAAAATATAATAAAATAATTGGAAATAAAGTTAAAATAGAAAATATTAATTTTAAAGATTTTTCTATTTTTCATTTTAAAGGAAAAAAAGATTTACTAAATGATAAAATTTATCAAGAAATTTTAAATAAAATTAGTTTATAAATTAAATTTTTAAAATTTTATAAAGTAATGATAATTACTCTTAGTTCGCCTATTATTAGTGCTCAATATGGGTTTTCAAATAATTATATTGATGTTTTAGAATTATTATTAAAAAAATTAAAAAAAAATAATAGTCTTACTATAAATAATAAATTATTTAAAAATGATCCTTTTTGTGGTAAAAAAAAAAAATTAATATTAATTTTAGAAAATGGAAGTTTATTTATAATAGATGAAGATACTACAGTTGAATTTATTTTTGATAAAAAAAAATTAGATACAAAATGTTCATTGAATGATAAACAAATATTATATGTTACAACATTTAATAAAAAATTATATGAAGAATATGCTCATAAATTTTTGGAGACTTTTAATTTGAAAGATGATTTAGTTATTTACAGTGAAGATAATTTAAGTTTTTTGAAAGAAAAACATAATATTCCAAATTTAGAAATAGTAAATATGAGCACTGATGTACCAGAATTAAATAAATTTATTGAAACAAATAAAGAACGAGATGTGAATGATTCAAAAAGAGGATTTAGATGGGCTACAATTAGATTTTGTTATAAAGTTTTTGCTGTAACTCATGCTGGATTAAAATTTAACAAAAATAAAAAGTATGATTATTTAATTTGGATTGACGCTGATTGTATATTTAAAAAAGAATTAGAAAAAAATACAATCTTAACAAAATATATTTGTAAAAATAATATGATGAGTTATTTTGGAAGAAATACTATATATCATAGTGATTGTGGATTTTTAATATTTAATTTAAATCATCAATATATTAGCAAATATTTTGAAAGTATGAAAAATATTTATGTATCAAATAAGATTTATAAAGAAAAAGAATGGCATGATTCATACATTTGGGATTTATATAGAAAAAAATTTGAAAAAAAACATAAAGTAATCAATTTTGATATTGGAAAAATATATTCAAACTATGAATGTTCTTTTAATCATATTATGACTGCAATACCGTTATATAATTATATAGATCATTTGAAAGGACATACACGTAAAAAATTAGGTACTTCAAATGAAAAAAAATTTAAAAATTATATAAATAAAAAATAAGTTTTACAATAATGAATGAAAATAATATAACTGTATTTTTAAATTCAACATTAACAAAAGATATGAACACTATTAAAAATAAAGTAATAATGTATTTTTATAATTCTATACCAGATAAAGATAATAAAAAACTTTTATCTAATAATAATTTTAAAGCAAATTCTAAAATATGTGCAATGCTGAGTTTTTATAAAAATAACAGTATGAAATGTAATGATATTGTTAGAAAACAAATTTATGAAAATAATTTAAATTCAAAGTGGATATTTTTTGAAGCTAATCCGATTGCTAGATATCGTATTTCTAAATTTAAAGATAAAAATGAATTTAGTAGAATATGTTTAAAATCTCAATATCATCAAGATTCAATATATATTAATAATTATGATAATAATAGATGGAATATGATTTTAAAAGAAACTGATATTAAAGTAAATGATTGGAGAAAAGACGGTAAACATATATTATTTATTTTAAATTCTTGTAAACATTGTGGGTATTCTATGAAAGATGTAGATTTACATCAATGGGTGAATTCAACTATAAAAATTATTAGAGATAGTGGTTGTAAAAGAAAAATAGTTATCAGACTTAAATGTGGAAACGATAAATTAAAAGTTAATAAGAAAAAAAAATATATCTCATATTTTCATTTGGATAAAGAGATAAAATATCATGACCCATTAAATAATATAGAATTTGCTAATAAAAATAAACTTGGTTTATTAAAAGAATTAGAAAATGCGTGGTGTTCAGTTGTATATTCTACTTCAGCATGTGTTATATCTATAATTAAAGGTATTCCTGTTTTTTATCAAAGTGAAAATACGATTACAAGTAAAGTTTCAAGTAATGATTTTAGTAATATTGAAAATCCATATATGCCAGATAGAGATAAATTTTTTAGAGAATTTTCAAATCAAATTTGGTCTTTGGAAGAAATTAAGTCAGGTATTGTTTGGGAAAAGATTAAAAAAAATTTAGTTTAATATAAAACAAAAAATTATATTAATATATTAATATGGATGATTTTAAAAATTATATTAAAAATAAATCACTTATTATAGTTGGACCATCCCCATCATTAATAGGAAAAAAATTAGGTAATTTTATAGATAGTTTTGATGTTATATTTAGAATAAAAAAATCATTTCCTGTACCTAAAGAGTATGAAGTAGATTTAGGTACAAAAACTGATGTATTAATTAGTCATTTAAAAATTAGTAGTAGAAATTATAATCAAAATAATTTTAAAAATTACAAAGCAAAAATTTTTAATAATAATTTAAAATATATATATTTTCCTTATCCGTTATATAAACATTTTATAAGATTTAAGAATGAGTTTACAAAAGAATGTCCTAAAATAAAAGTTCCAATTATAACACAAGATAATCAAAAAAAATTTTTAAAATTATATAATGATTTAGATAATAATGATCCTACCGCATTTCTAGCAAGTATATTTAGTTTATTAGATTACGATATTAAAGATATTTATATTACTGGTATTACATTTCAAAAAGATGGTTTTTTAAATTATTATAAAACAAAGAAAGAAGATGAAGCTTGTGTATTGCGAACAAAAAAAGTTCATAATATGGATGATGAATTTAAATATTTTAAAAAATTAGTTAATCTAGAAAAGAGAATTAAATTAGATACTTATTTGGATAAAATAATTTCTCCTACTAATATAATGTCTACAGAAAAAATTGTATGCGTTAGTGGGTACTTTGATCCAATTCATATTGGTCATATAGAATTTTTTAAAAAATCAAGAAATATTGGAGATAAATTAATGGTTATAGTTAATAATGATGAACAAGCAAAATTAAAAAAAGGTAAACAATTTATGGATTTAAAAGAACGCGTTGCTATTATTAAAGAATTACGATGTGTTGATTATGTTAGAGAATCAATTGATACTGATAGAACCGTATGTAAAACATTAGATACTATTGAACCAAAACCACATTTTTTTTGTAATGGTGGTGATCAAAATAATAATACAATCCCTGAAACAGAACTTTGTATTAAAAATAATATTGAATTAAGAGATGGGTTTGGAGATAAAATACAATCTAGTTCTTGGTTAATTGAAAATAGTAAAAAATAAAGTTTATTATTTATATTTTATATATTAAAATATATAATATGAATAATATTTATATAGGTTTTGATACAAGTAATTATGGTCAACAATTAGCTTATGATGTTTGTAAACGTAGTATTCAAAAATATAATAAAAATATAAAAATTTATCAATTAAATAAAAAAAAATTAGAGAAAAAAATAAAATTTAATCGAAAAGATAACTCAGGTTCCACTGAATTTACTTATACAAGATTTTTAGTTCCATATTTAAATAATTATGAAGGTTGGGCCTTATTTTGCGATAGTGATTTTTTATGGTTCTGTGATCCAGTAGAAATTTTTGATAAATATGCTGATAATAAGTATGCGGTTTGTTGTGTTAAACATGAATATACAAATTGCCATGGCAGAGAAAAAATGGATGGACAAAAACAAGAATATTATCCTAGAAAAAATTGGTCGAGTTTAATGTTATTTAATTGTAGTCACCCTAGTATTAAAAATTTAAGTTTGAATAATGTAAATAAAAAAAGTCCAAAATATTTACATAGAATGGAATGGTGTAAAGATGAAGAAGTAGGAGAAATAGATAAAAGTTATAATTATTTAGTAGGTTATTATGATGATAATAATTATAAAGCTTTACATTATACTGATGGTGGTCCTTGGCATCCAGGGTATGAAGATGTTGAATATGGTAATTTATGGTTAGAATATTTAACATACATAGAAAATATTAAAATGAAATATAAAAAAAAAAGTAATATATTATATGTTACAACTTTTAACAAACGATTATATGAAGAGTATGCTTACAGATTTTTAGATACATTTAACGCAACAGGCGATTTACTAATTTATAGTGAAGATAATATAGAATTTATTAAAAATAAATGTAAAAAAAAATTAAAGTCAAATTATACTGTTATTAATAGTAATAAAGCAATACCAGAACTAGATAAATTTGTTAAAAGAAATCAAGAAAGAAATAAACAAGATGTTAAAAAAAATAATGGGTGGGGTAATTTATATTGGAATGGAATAAAATTTTGTTATAAAGTTTTTGCTGTTACTCATGCGGGATTAAATTTTCAAAATTATGAGAATATTATTTGGATTGACGCTGATACTATTTTTAAAAAACCATTATCAAAAAATAAATTAAATAAATTTATTGATAAAGACGCAATGATGAATTTTTTTGGAAGGAAAAAACAATATAGTGAATGTGGATTTTTAGTATTTAATTTAAAACATAATAAATGTAAAGATTATTTTAAAGAAATGAAAAGAATGTATACATCTAATGATATATATACATTAAAAGAATGGCATGATTCATATGTTTGGGACCATGTTAGAGTTAAATTTGAAAAAAACCATAATGTTAAAACTCATAGTATATCTGGATTTAAATATAATGACCATGTATTATTATTTACTAATTTATACATGTATTTTGACCATTTAAAAGGAACTACAAGAAAAAAACAAGGATATTCTTGTACATTAAAACATTATAAAAAAATATATGGTAAGGCAAAAAAATAATTAAAATTTTCTACAATCTATTATGCCATATAATTTACCATTTTGTAAAATTGGAATAAACTTAGTTTTAAAAGAATCACTAATATTAATTAATAATTTGTCTAATTGTGTTTCAAATGAAAATATATTATTTATATTAGATTTATTAATTTTTTTAAAATTTGTCTTTTTTACTATTAATCTTCTAATATCACCATCAGTTAATAAACCAATCATCTCATTATCTTTATTTACAAAAAAACAACATCCTATACTATATTTTGTCATTTCAAGTAAAATTAAATGTAAATCAATATATTCTGTATCAAAAACAATTTTTGGAAAATTATAATTTATTATATCGTTAATTGTTTTTAGTTTATTTCCTATATTTCCTGCCGGATGATTATCTTTATAGTTCTTAAGTGTAATATTTTTTGATAAATAAGTAACAAGTAAATTTGAAAATAATAATTGAGACATATAACTATTAGTAGGTATTGTTTGAATATTTCCTTGAATTTCATCTATTAAAGGTAATACTAAAACTGTATTACAAGAAGTATTAAAGTTAGACTTTTCATTACAACATATTCCAATATTATAACTTTTTTTAACTTTCAAGTATTCAAGTAATAATAATAATTCTGATGTATTACCACTTTTACTAAATAATAAAACAATATCATTTTGATTAACAGTTCCTATATCACCATGTAAACAATTAGTTGGGTCTAAATAAAATGCTTTAATATTTATACATTTTAGTAAACTACAACAATGTTTGGCAATATTTTCTGATTTACCAATACCTGTCAAATAAATATTTCCAGTACAATTTTCTATTTTTTTACAAATATCTATAATATTTTCTTTATTTATGTTATCTAATTGAAAATTTACTTCTATTTTAATATTTTTAATAATATCTTTTAACATTATTATTAAAAATATAATTTTAATTCAAAGTATACGAAATATCTTTACACGATTTTTTAATATCTCTCACAATCCTATCTATAAAATTACTATTAATATAATCACCATTACCGACAAAATGTTTATTATAATTTATTGTCGAGTTAATTCCTGTACCATAAAAATCTATTTTTTTTAAATTTTTAAAATAATCACAAACAAATTGAGTAGCAGTATTTACACTTGATGTTCCAATATTTATTGTTATTAAATGTGGATTACTGTTAATATTTGAATTTAAATTAAATATTATATAATATCCGTTAAATATATCTTTAATATAATTATATACTTGTATCCAGTTACCTTTTTTATTAAATGTTTTATTAATATGAAGAAATTCAGGAATTATTATATATGATAATTTTTTAAAAACATTTTTATCAATTTTATAAATGTTATGTAAATCATTTATTACTAATACATCAATATCATCTAAAACATTAGCAGTTTGATTAATACAAAAATGTAATTCATTATCATTATTTTTTCTTATGTTTTTAAAAGTAGGACCTTTTCCAAAAATACGTACTAAATTAATATTACTAAATAAATTTAATTCATCTATATTATGAATATTAATAATGTTTTTCTCATAAATAAAGCAACAAATACGATTTTCTTTTATTTTATATTTTCTTAATTCTGTGATAATATATAAAAATTTTGTTTGACCAATACAAGGATCACAATTAAATACTTGATTATTTACTACAAATATGTAATTTTTTTTTACATAGTTTTCAACTATATCTTTTACATCGTTTCTATTATTTTTTATTCCATAATAAGCTTTTTTTAATTTGTTATTATATAGATTAATAGTAGACATATATTACTATATATTTAATAGTATAATAAATTTTCTTTTAATATTTGTTTTTTATTTGGCTTACTTTTATAACATTCATGCGTTTGAAATAACCATTCATGAAATTCTTCTAGTGAATTAATATTTTTCATATTTTGTTTAAAATTTTCTAAAGAAGAATATTCTTTGTCTATTCTTAAATTTAATAATTCATTTGGTGAATCTTCTGAAGATAAATATTCTAAATTATAGTTATTATCCAATTTACAATATAAAAAATTAAATATTTCTTTTGTTCTATCTAAATGAAATTTACTTGTAATAATAATTAAATTATACCATTTTCTTACATCTGTTAACAAAAGTTTTACAAAAAAAGCATTTCCAATTGTATCAGAAGCTATAGATTCTTTATAAATTAGATTTTCATTAATACCTTTTTCAAGTAAATATTCAGTTTGTAATGTTGATTCAAAAATGGTAAAATTATTTTTATCAATAGGATTAGGATGATGACAAGTTCCAAAACAAGTTACAATAAATTTTAAATTATAATAATTTTTAAATGTATTGTAATATTCTATTGCTAAATTACATCTATCTTTGCTGTAGGTTGATAGTTTATCAACTGAAAATCCACCACCTATAATAACAATACATTTTGTTATTTTATTATCCATTTAGTAATTATTATTAATAGACCTTTATATTAATTTAATTTATAATTTTTTAACACTTTTTTTACTGCTGTTCTGATATCATCAACAACATATTTATTTGTTAATTTTTTAGTAGCTAGATAATTATTACTTCTTTTTGATTTTAAAATATTATCTTGTTCGCTAATAGTAAAATTTTTCCACGTAAAATTAGGATCAACAATATCTTTATACATTTTTAAAATTTCATTATGACTAATATATCCTGGATTTGTAAAGTTATAAATACCGATTTCTTTATTTTTTATCATTCTTAATGAAACTGGGATTAATTCATCAAGTACTGTCATACTATTTGAAATAGAACAAATTTTTTCATATTGTGTTATTTTAGTTATAAAATTTCTTAAATTGTTTTCACTTGTAATTGGCATTCTTATTTTTAATGTTAAAGTATTTGTAAATTTTAAAAGTTCATTAGTAAAACCTTTTACAATACTGTAATTCGATCCAAAGAAATTTGGTTTATCTTCGTCACTAATTGGTGTTTCAGTATTTTCTTTGTGTTTATCATCATAATTATAAATACATCCTGTTCCAATATAAGTTAAATGAATATTTGGATAATTTTTAAGAAATAAACTTAATCTTAATGGAACAAAAAGATTATCATTTATATTTTGATGTAGTGTTTCATTATGTTGTAAATAATCAATTGTATTAAATTGGACTCCATTTAAATTTCCATGTGTTCTTCCCATAACACATAAAACATGTGTACAGTTACTTTTAACTATATCAGTTAAAATTTCATCTGATTCACCTCTATTAACAGAATATGTCCATTCTATGTTGTGTTTATTAAATAATTTAATATACATTTGTCCTATCCATCCTTTATGACCAACTATAAAAACTTTCATTAATAGTATTAAATACTATTTATTTATATAATTATAAAAAATTGAAATTTTATTGTCAAATATACTCCTTATATAAAATCATTGTACCACTATGTATCATTCTCAGAATTGTTCATCTTTACTTTCAGGTTCACCTGGAAGCGTCTCTCCTGACGTTTTGTCAGTAGGTTCAACCGGTCCAGTCCACGCTGTAAATGTGGTTGAGGGGGTTAGTAACTCTTCAAAACGTGGGTCTTGCGGAAGCACACCTACCAAAATTACTACCGAGTCTTGGAAAAGCAACATTGCCAGTCACGCTACAGATCTTCAAGGAACCCTTCAGTCTACTCGGTCACGCACTTTTGCTCGCAAGGGTAACTGTGATACACGGGTTTCCAAGAAAGCTTCTCCAAAAAAGAAGAAGACGAAGAAAGAACCACGTTTTCCTACAAAACCGAAAGCGAAGAACATTGACAGGAACGGTCTGAAATTGTTTTTTGACGTCCCTATTTCGGAGTGGCTTGAAGGTAGTTTCATGGAAGGTCTGGATTCCGACGTTGACCTGGATGATTGTGTTTGCTCGTTTTGTCAGAGGTCATACTGCTGGGCAGATCCAGGTGAACATCAAAGGTTTCATTATTATGGATAGAGAGGGGAGGAACGCTTCTTTTGATTTGTTTTATTATCTACTATATAAAAAATGAAATTTAAATATTCATTAAAATTATAATTATAATTTTAATGAATTCTTTTCGAATTATTAGCGGACCAACTATTAACCAAATTTGTATGCGTACAAACGTAAAACAACTTTATGATAGAGATAAAATTAAAGAGATTACTGATATATCTCATCAATTTGTACAATCAATTGAAAAAAAAAAAGATAAAAATGAAATTTTTTTTCTTTATATGAAATTAGAATATCTTACTAAAAAGTATAAAAAAGATTATACTATAAAATAAATTTCATTTAAAATATATTTAAATAATATATTCTAAATATAAATAATGAATTTTGTTAAATATATTTTACCTACTATTAATAGAAGTAAAAATATACCAAAAAAAATAGTTTATAATAAAAATACTTATTATAAAACAGAAAGATATCATGTTAGTAAACAAATAAATAATTGGTTAATTAAAAAGACCTAAAAATTTTATTTATTTTTGAATAATAGTTTAACTCTAATATGTTGACATCACTGGTGATGATAAAGGTAAACATGTTTGTTGTACTTCTTGTGGTACTTCTTGTGGTACTTCTTGTGGTACTTGTTGTGGTACTTGTTGTGGTACTTGTTGTGGTACTTGTTGTGGTACTTGTTGTGGTACTTGTTGTGGTACTTGTTGTGGTGATGGTGTTTGTTGTTGTTG
>Ga0209634_1000118_pt1 | contig 62212 bp, 62 predicted proteins | sample LinPmetageLP40_FD_184043 | JGI IMG/M metagenome (GOLD analysis project Ga0209634, IMG submission 184043) | Marine viral communities from the Pacific Ocean - LP-40 (SPAdes) (version 2) | ecosystem: Environmental > Aquatic > Marine > Oceanic | place: Pacific Ocean | collected 2010-08-26
CGAGAGAACAAGGGGAGAGTATCGTTACGAAGCAATCATTACATTTATCGATAAGTCTCAAATATTCTTAAGAAATCTCTTGATGCAGATGGAATCGAATATCTCAGACCTTAAGGTTCAGAGAGAGTTTCTATTTAGACAATCCCGATACGACAGGATCAATGATAGTTTAAAACCTGGAGTCTCTGTAGCGAACATATTCTCATCATCAATTGAGAATTACTATCAGAATTTATCTATTCTTATGGATATCGATGATGAGACAAAGACCAGATTAATTAAAGATAAGAGAGCGGCTTTGACCTCAGATAATTACACGAATAAAGAAGCGGAAAGGTTCATATCTGACTACTCAAGCCTTGCGAGTAGATTAACAAGAAGGTTTGATATCCAAAAGAAGACAGAAAGATTAACAAATAGAGCACGACCAAACAATTCCCTACCTCCTGGATTCATAACAATCAAGCACGTATTTTCAAATACTGTTAAGTTTGACAACGTCGTCGCTTCATATGATTTTCTTGGTATCCAATCAAACAAGTCATTGGTATCTTTAACAAAAGATCAATATATTAAGAGAGCAGATTTGGAAGTCAGTAGATTCTTCGACACCAACCGCTCCACAACCTCAACAGACCTAGCGGACCTTGACAAGCAAGATATGATGGCGATAAAAGATTTAAGCTCTTCCAAGGTCTCATTCTTTTCCCCACTTAGCTTTAAGTACAAGTCTCAAAGTAAAGATTTAACATCTTTGCAAAATCTAGACGTAAACGGAATATCAATAAATTTCATAACTCATATGTCCGAGAAACAATCTAATCCTCAATTCTCTTCCGCAGCGATCCGAAAAGAAGAAAAGTCCCAAACCAAACCATCAAAAAGAAAAAACAGAAGAGTCATGAAGAAGAGGAGATTAGGAAGATCTATATTTAACTTTAAGAGAACTCCATTCAAAATAAACAATCTCAAACCAGAAGAGTATTTGGAAGTGTCGAGATATCTCGGCCAAAACTCCGAAATGGTCAATGTTGATTCGAATTTGGATGACGCCATCTTGAGCCCACAAACCGAACAGGTTATGACTAAATTAGCTACAACTAATGGCCTAAGTGTAAAGAGAGAAAAGGCCACTTTCGATTTACAAACTAAGAATAATGTTTTCGAAAAATTCAAGTCTTCCCCCAAGTTTGATCGAAAGAAGTTGACCATGATGCCTATCTCAATTAAAGCGCTGATTAACTCACGCTCAACGGGCGCGAAGAATAATATTTTAGAGTCCGAATCGGACATTCTCAAAGATGCTGAGACAAAAATCGCAACAGAGATGATCTTTCATGCAACCCAGAAGGTTCAATACTTTTCCGGATTTGAAGTAGACTCAAATGGCCTCCCAGACATATCTCAGCCAAAGTGGGAAGATATTACTCCGATTTCTCTAGAGAGAAACAGTCGCTTACTTTGCAGAATGAGATATACACAAATCCCAGAACTAGGCATTGGACCTGCGTCGGAATTGAAACTACTTGCTCAAAATGAAATATTTGCTATATCTAACGAACCACTCGCTAGCATACTGACTCCTATTTTAGATACTGAAGAGAGTTTGAGTCTAGAGCAGGAACTCCCAGAGATAAAAGACATCGTCTATGCTTCATCGAATTACGTTAAGCAAAATAATTCTAGACAAAATCAACTAGTGGATTCTCAAGCACGAACAGTCGGATCTCGAAGACAAGCAGTCGGATCTCGAAGACAATCAACTGGAGGAACAACGAATGCCCAAAGTAGTCGTTACTGATAATTTAAAAGACGCCGCCTTATTAGCTTCAGGTAGAGGCCTCATCGTCGCTGATGCAAGCCAGTCTACGCAGAAAATTGAAGCGCCCGGTGGTGTAAAGAAGTATAATGTACAATTCCTCAATAGTGAAATCAAGCACGACGAAGAATTGTCTTATGAAGTTGCAAGGATTAAAGTCAAGCCAATTATAACAATGTCCAATTTCGCCTCCAGCATCAGGTCAGACTTCTCAAGTGGTCCAAGATCAAATCACTATTTCAAAATGCCGGATATGGTTGACCTAGCTTCGACACATACTGAGGAATATTCAACTTCCAAATCCCAAGCTTCATACTCTTTCGAAACAATATTTAACTATATCTCAGAAGAATACGACAAACTACAAGTAGGAATATCGGAATATAATCTATATGCACCATTTGACAGGCCATCGAAGCGAGATTTCTTAGAGGTCCAACGCCGAAACACCGGAGCTATAAACTTCGGACGCGGAAGTCGAATGAAGAACTTTGTAGTGCCGACTATGAAAGTTCAACAAGGAACAGAAGAGTCTCCATATTATAATTATCTTAGAATCAATCAGCGATTAGATAATGGTATTTCACATTTCGCAGTAAAGCTTGGGATTTTCGATGAACTATTGCAGGATTATTTATTTGGAGATCGAACCGATACATCGTTCGATATCCAACAAGGCCAAAGTGTATCTCAGGACTCCACGGTTCCCATATATAACTTGCAATCATTCTTAACAACAGATAGGGAGTTGGACTTAGACAATTTCTTTACACTGAATGAGTCCATACGCTCCTCTAGGATGTCTTTGGGTTTACGTAAGCACTTGATGAAGGGTTTCATAAAGGATACCTCCAGCACCGGATTTCGAACTTATAGAGATATTTACAACAACCTCGAGGCTCACAAAGAAGTGTTCTGCTATTCCATTGATAAGCATGACGGCGCTGTTCTTGATAGTACAAAAATTCAAACACTATATGCACCCGCACTTAATGATTCAACACCAATCGTGGATACCCAAGTTAAGTATGGAAAGTACTACACCTACAAGATAACTGGTCACTATATGGTTGTAGGAAACAACTATGAATACAGGGAACTTTCACGTTCAGAAGATCCTGAAGACGAGCACGTGATTATCGAAGTTGTCAATAGACCAAGTGTTGTTATTATGCCGTTTCACATTTTTTCTCAAAAAATAAATATTGTGCAGATGCCTCCAGTGTATCCGCAAGTATCATTTAAAACAAAGAACAATTCAAGCAAATCGATATCGATGTACCTCTCCCCTACAAAAGCCGAGATGAAATCTCCCTTCATAAGGATTACTAGCGACGACGATATTCAACTACGAGAACTGGATAGACTACCAAATGCTCGAGATCTCAATGGTAATTTTAGATTTAAGACATATGGAGACCAAGGATTGTTCGAAGTCTTCAGGCTAGATTATGCACCTAAGTCCTTTTCTGACTTTAGCAATGCGAAGATTGGAGAGATAAGCATGCCATTCAAATCCATGGATGCTATCTTTGAAGATGTTGTTATTCCAAATAAAAAATATTATTATTTATTCAGATCGATCAATCAAAAAGGTCTAGTATCGAATCCAACATCTGTCTATGAAGCGACACTGTTGGTTGATGCAGATGATTCGGAAATCATAACAGACACGTATCATTTTCCAAAACCTAGAGATATGGAATCAGCTCTTGGATTTAGGAAACTACTTAGAGTAACCCCAGCGGTCGAGCACATACTATTTGACGCCGCCCAAGATGCATTGTTTGGAAAGACAACTCTTGTGGGCACCTTAGACAATTTAAAACTTGGAATTAGAGACAAGGCAGTATGGGGCAGAAAATTCAAAATTCGAATAAAATCGAAAACCTCGGGCAAAATGATAGACATTATTTTGAACGTTGACTTAACAAAAAACAAAACAGAAGAAGAATTCTAATAAATAAGCTATTTAGGGTTTAGAATCGTAGGAGAAAATTTAATGGGCTTTTTGGACAACAGTGGAGACATCATTCTTGATGTAGTTTTGACGGACCACGGTCGAATGTTATTAGCGAAAGGAGATGGATCCTTTCAAATTACAAAGTTTGCACTTTGTGACGAAGAGATCGATTATTCTTTATATGACAAGAACCACCCAAGTGGGTCTGCATATTATGACTTAGAAATTCTCCAAGCTCCCATTTTGGAAGCTTTCACGAATAACGGGTCAACTATGAAAACTCGTCTTCAAACTTACACCAACATGGAATTACTATTCTTACCTGTGCTTAGGTTGAACGAGAGAGTAAGCATTAACAAACGAGCTTCAAATGGAGCATACATGATACCAGTCAATGCAGAAACCGAAGACAATTCAGGCTCGAGTACATCATTGACCGGCATTGGAAGAAACGCAGATGGATCAATCCGCGAAGGATTTTTATTTGGTGAATCTTTAGTTGGTACGATCATCAAAGTCGACGAGGGTTTAGATACAACTGAAATTTCTCCCAAACGACGCCTAGATGATGAATTAAAAGAAACAAGTTACTCAATACAAATGGACAATAGACTTTGCAAGCTAGTAGATTCCCAAGGAACACTTGCTGCATTTGATTATTTAGACGATGATAACATCGCATACTACACCGTTGACCTTGGCGACACTTTTATAACAGATATTACTGACGATACAGTGAGTGCTTCTGAAGTAATCCAAGGGCCACGCGGAACTCGATTAGAATTCAGACTACAATCCTCAATGGACTTAAATACAAGTTCGTATTTGTTTGAACAGTTGGGCGGAACTGTAACAATGCCCACACAGACACCACCAGCAGGAACCGCTGTTACTCTATTTATTGATTCTAATATCAGAGTCGTTGGCGTCAAAACGGGAGTCATGATGGACATCCCAGTAAGATTTTTGAGATTATAGAATAACAAGGGAAAACAAATGACTTTCAAACCATTAAACGAAAATGATACAGTAAATACTAGAACACTTCTTCATGAAGCAATCCCTTTAACCGGCGCGATTGTTAGTGGGACATATGGTACAAACAACATCAAAACATACTCACACGGAATGTTCGAGTCTGTCTATGATTATCCATACCTTAGCTCCTCAGCGAATCACATTTTTGATCTTACAGCTGGATTGCATCCTGATGGGCCCTTAGCTTCCACTGATACGCAATTTACAAAGAAGCGCAACATCTACAATCAAATGGCCCAAGTTCTAATGGGTTACGATGCAACCGGATCTATTCAAAAGTTTGATGAAGACGGCGATCTCTTAGCGGGCGGCGCAAAGATGCAAGAAGTAATTGTTATGCCTTTCTCGAGATTACTAACGAAAGATGAGATTAAGAAAGAGACTTTCGAGTTGACTCTTGGAATCAATTCTGGCTATGGCTCAGCAATGAATAGTTTAATTACAATTTCTGATGTTAGCGCTTCAAATGAATACAGAGTAAATTCACCCGCCGGTGATTATGGTATCCTATACGCTACAGCTTCAGCTGGTACTGATTTCTTAAACTTAGCAGCAACGAACACGCACACATCATCAATCGGCGGCGTTAAGTATTGGAATGCAGGATTGATTTTTTACCAAGCCGGAATTGTGGTCTTGACTGGTTCCATCTTTGGAGCTCAATTGAAAACCCCTGGGGTTGATATGGATCCGACAAACCTGGCTCACATTGACGAACTAATGACTGGTTCAACGATTGATCAGATATCGGATGCATTTCGACACAGAGTGTACAATATGCAATTCAACAACACAACCGAACTAAACTCAACTGTTTACTTTTGTCGTGTAAATCACAATGAGTTCAACTACTCTTCGAACCCAACTTACTTGAGCGGCTCGAGAATTCAAGTTAAAAACCAAGCAACTGACGAACCAGTTGCATATATCACCACAGTTGGTCTCTACAACGACAACAATGAATTGCTAGCAACCGCTAAACTTTCAGAACCATTGAAGAAATCATCAAGTAACGAATTTACAATCCGCACACGATTGGACTACTAATCGGAGGGCTTATATGTCTTATTATGAATTGAAGGACAATGATGTCTTCATTAACACCATAGAGGCGTATCCTAACTATAAGTTCTATATTCAAAGCGGGTCCATTTATATAAACGACCAACAAGCTGTTTCCGGAACTTATTCGGATAATATTCTTGGAGTACCAGAAGGTTTCATATCCCTGTTTGAATACAACGTCAACCGCGATGTAGGCGAGAGAATATATCCATTTGTGACAAAGAGTGGTCAAAAGCAAAAGTTTAAAACAATTTCAGATACAGACTTCAACACTCAGTTTGGATACGATGGCTCAATAATCTCTTCAAGTTACAATATGTCTTCGTCAATCTCAAAGATTACGATAGACGCAACCACAGATACGGACTATAAGTATTTGAGATCATTGAAGTCTAGCTTTAACCATTATTCATTTTGGTCTCAACGTTTTAACTTCAGCAACTTTGAAACTCCAACTGTAAGTAATCCTGTTGTTCTTTTGAACGTTCCGTCTATCTTTTATGGAAACTCTCTAAAGAAAGGAGAGGTCACCCTAAATGCATATATTTCTGGAACTTTAGTTGGAACGCTCAATGATTCACGTCAAAATGGCGAACTAGTCCAGACATTCGGACCAACAACCGGTAGTGTTGAAGGCGTAGTTATGTATGACGAGGGAATCATAGTTTTAACTGGATCCTCCATTTTGGGCACAATGGGCAGCGGCCCACCGATAGATCAAAAGTGGACTTCATTCGGTTTTGGAATTGAGTCTGGAGAGACCATGACTCTGAAGCAACTCTCAGGATCTTACTCTCTAGAGTTTGACACAGTATCTCAATTGCAAAACATGACGATTTTAGCAAAGGCTCCATATGGAGAACTCAATCACTCCAACAACCCAACATACTTGAAATACACAGGTCACGAGCCAACCTACTCCACAAGCTCTTATCAGTTTATCGAGACCAATCGAGAGATTAAGAATGTCGTACCAGCAGCACAGACCGATGTCGAGCCACCATTTCAGAAAGAAACTTATATTTCTAAGATCTGCATCTACGATAAGAACAAAAGACTCATTGGCATTTGCAAGCTAGCCACGCCAATCAGAAAGACTGAGGTCAACGAATATCTATTTAAAATGAAATTAGACTTGTAAAACCCTCGCGTATGTGCTATAATATATAAAAGGAGCATTTATGATTTTAGGCTTAGATGTCTCAACCTCAAGAACCGGTTGGGCAATTATCACAGACGAAGGCGAATATGTCGACTCAGACTTCTTCAAGATGAAACCAAAGACGCCATTGGAAGAACGAGCAACTCTATTAGAGGAGCAGGTGCTCGAGCCTCTCTTCGCAAAGTACATAATCAACGAAGTCAGAATTGAAGAACCATTCTCAATGTTCTCAGGTGGAAAGACCACAGCAAAGACTATGAGCTCCCTACAGCGGTTTAACGGCATGGTAAGTCTCTTGGCCTATCAACACTTAGGCAAACCTCCAACGATGGTTGGAGCCACAACAGCGCGCTCCAGATGCGGCATTAAGGTCCCAAGAGGAACAAAGGCAAAGGTTGTTGTCCTCCAGTGGGTCGATGAGAACATTGACCAGTTTGAAATGGTTTACACAAAACACGGAAACCCAAAGCCGGGACTTGATGACGAAGCAGATGCAATCATTGTTGCGATGTCTCACTTTGATCTGCGAGAAAATTAAAGATTTTAACTTGACAAACATTTTCTAACGTGTTACCTTAATAAGACACGGAGGACATATGCAATACACAATTTTAATTCCCGGCGGTTTCAAGCCACCACACAAAGGTCACTACGACTATATCAAGTTCTATCTCGACAACCCACAGGTCGATAAGGTCATCTTATTCTGTGGAGACAAGTCAAGAGACGGCGTCACGCTAGAGCAGACAGAAGCCGTTCTGAGTCTCTATGGACTAATGGCTCACCCCAAGTTAGACTATCGTCGTGCGATGATTAGAGAAGGCAAGAAGAAGACCTACACGAACCCTTTGGCTGACTGCTTTGACTGGGGTGATGAAAATGAAGATGTTAAGTTCGGTTTGGGTTGTTCTGGTAAAGACTGCCACTATCAAACATCGTTCGGTGACTACTTTTACGGAAACGAAAACTATGTATCCGCACCTAAGTTCGAGATGATTGATGAGATCTCCGCAACAGACTTCCGAGAAGCGTTGAGAAACAATGAATCAATCGCAAAGTTTTTGCCCGATGGAGTTAGTGATGAAGATGTTAGGACACTTTTTACTTGACAAACCTTCTGTGACGTGTTACATTATAAACAGGAGGACATTATGATCGAGGACAAAAGACAAATTGTAACCCAAGTTCTTGGGAGTTACTATCAAAAGGGTGATGAGCATTTGTATCATTGTCCTTACTGCAATCACCACAAAAAGAAAATGTCGGTGAACTTCGCAAACGGCTACTGGAAATGCTGGATTTGTGATGCGAGAGGCAAGAACATTTACCGAATTGTAAGAAAGTTCGGCACTTACCAGCAACGACAAAAGTATCTTGAATTACAAGGACGACTCGATCTCAACGAGTTCGACAATTTATTCAGAGAACTTAACAGCATTGAAGAGAAGCAACACATCGATTTACCCGAAGAGTTCATCTCATTGTGTAATAAAGACTTGCCTATCGAGACAACGGACGCATTCCGCTATCTATCGTCCCGAGGCATTGGTCGGAGAGAAATATTAAAATGGAAGATTGGCTATTGTAAGGAGGGTCGTTATGCAGGAAGAATTATTATACCGTCGTTTGACATGGATGGAGATTGCAATTACTTCATCGCTCGCAGTTACGTTGGGCATTCTTATAGGTACCTCAACCCTCCAGCGGATCGTGATATCGTATTTAATGAACTGATGATCGACTGGGACGAACCAATCGTTCTCGTCGAAGGTGTCTTTGATGCAATCGCAGCAGGAGAGAACGCCATCCCAATCCTCGGCTCGACACTTAGAGAGCAGTCTCGTTTGTTCCAAGCTATAGCTATCCACGACACTCCAGTCTACATGGCTCTTGACTATGACGCCGAAAAGAAAGCCGAATGGATTATCAAATCTCTTTTGAAGTATGACCTCGAAGTTTTCAAGATTCCAATTGACGAAGAAGATGTTGGAGAAATGGGCGAGAAAGAGTTTAAGGAAAGAATGCAAACAGCAGCACCAATCAAGAATGAAATGTATTTCTTTGAAAAACTTTTAGAAAACATTTGACAAGTCAATTGAAACACGTTATCTTATATAGAACAATGGAGGACAACATGGGTGGTAACATCTTTAAAAACATCGCATCGGCAATTCCTAGAGATAGAGTTGAACCAACAATAGAAGCCTACACGAAGGTACTCGGAGAGATCTTTCCAATGAAAGCTCATTCTCTCTCCTTCTTCGAACCAGTAGGTTCTGCTGGAAAGAAACCAATCTCCGGAGATCTTGACCTAGCCATTGATGCGACTCACATAGTTCGGTCATTTACAAGTTCAGAAATAGGCAAGTGGGGAATTGAGTGGGACGATTGGAATGATCTCTACACAAAGATACATAAGCGCTCACGCACAGCAACTTATCAAATGTCTAAGATGCGTGCTTTATTGACCTTAATCTCTGCAAAACTTACGGAGAAGATGGATGTGAATGATAGAGTTACTGCTGGTAACATCTTTACATGTTTTGAACAACATGACGAGTCCGGCCCAACTGGAGACTTCGTTCAAGTCGATTGGATGGTCGGAGACATCGATTGGCTTAGGTGGTCTTACTATTCTCATGGAGAACAAGGTCTCAAAGGACTACATAGAACCCAGTTCTTGGTTGCACTATTCTCAGAGATTGGATACACATTTAATCACTTTTCCGGCATCAAAGAGAAAAAGACCTCAGAATGGGCAATTACGTCGCCTGAGGATGCACTACAGCTTCTTTCAGAGCACTACGGAATGGTAGAACATAGCCAAACTCAAACATTCGCTCAGCTCCATTCTTGGCTGCTTAAATCAGATTCAACCTCTTATTTCAAGGTTATTTCTCGCTATAGAGAAATCTTGAAAGTTCAAAAAGAAAACATTCCAAATGCACTCAGTCATACTATTTAGAAATGAATGTGGGGGGTTAGCTCAGTTGGGAGAGCATCTGCTTTGCACGCAGGGGGTCAGGAGTTCAAATCTCCTACTCTCCACCATTTTTTAGAACTTAAGTTCGATTCGGAGCTCTCACACCTCCTCTAGACCTCTCTTCGGAGAGGTTTTTTTTTGCACTATGCACACGTAGTGACTATTTAAGTGAAGATCACCAAACCAAAGACTTAGGAGTCCACAAATGAAACTTACAAAAGAAACATTAAAAAGAATCATCAAAGAAGAGATGATGCAAGTTATGCATGAAATGGATTCTGAACAAACCAACGACTTGCCCGAGCCATTGAAAGAACTACAGCATCGGCTTGAGGCCATAAACGGTGACTTCACTAACTTTAAAATTGAAAGAAATGGTGACACTTTAGATGTTGAATATGAATCAACCGACCCCAATAGCCAGTTTAGAGGAGACGAACGTGGCATCATCGCATCACCCTCTACAGAAAAAGGAGAGCCGCAAGTTAATATCGACGGCAATGAGATGACCATAGAAAAGGCTGTTGCATTCTTGAACGGCGAAATCTGAAAACACTAGACCTTCACGGGTCTAAGCATAAAGATGCTAAACGCAAACTCGAACTATTTATTAATAGCAATTGGCGAAGCAGGATGAAGGTTGTTACCGGAAACTCAGAAGCCATGAAGGATCTTGTTTGTTCATTGTTGAGCTACTACGATCTAGAATATGAGCGAGGCGAGTTCCTCGGTTACATAATTGTTATAGAGCACTAGGAGTTATCATGCTATTAGCCTTATTTTTGGCCTGCGGTGGAGACATCGGAATTAGAACAACGGACAAGGTCCAAGTCTTAGATACATCTGTTGAAGATACGGACATCGTAACAGAAGCGTCCACAGAGCCTTCTGGTGAACCGGCTATCGAACCATCAACGGAACCGTCGGATGAGCCTCTAGAGGGTACTGTTGGGCTTGTAAACTACAATCTAGAGCAAATTGCTTGTCTACAATGCATGGGCGTATCCCAAGAGATCACTATTCAATTCGAAGCAAAGTTCCACGACAAAATAGGCGAGACACATCCAACATGGTATCCACCATCAGGACAGTGCGTAAACTCAATGAATCCTGTGTCCATCTTCGTGCAAGGAAAGAACATCGGCTCATCAATCAATGTATTTGGTAATCCCAATTCATTCACAGCGTTTAACAACAATTCGAACATCTATAGTGGGTTCTTGACGGAATCACAATATGACCGAGACACTCAAATGAATGTGCAAACTCAAGATGGAACATCGTTCCAATTCAGATCTATTCACGGCTTTGACTTTATTGAGCCTCTAGAGATGCGCTATGTAGACCCATCCTATGCCTTCGCAGCAGTTGTGTCAAAGTTTGGAACACAATTCTCATGGGGACCATCCGGAGGACAGGACCTGTTCAATATCACAATCGCAACCTATTCCTCAGATGGAAGTCAACTTCTTGGTGTCGCATCATGTTCGGGACCAGATAGTGGCTACATGTCCTTTGATGGATCTTACTTTCAGACCTATCCCTATTGGTCACTTACTGCGATTCATATGACAAGATTTTCCCAACAAAGAGTTCCTTACGAAGGACTCAATGGCTATGTCGACGTACAACTCGAATGGTCCGTCGTAGGAACCGGCCACATCGAATAACTTCCGCTACTCTCGACACTATTTACTAGTGGAGGGTTATGTGTGAAAGATATTGTTGTTGGAAGTTTGGTTATCTTTATTGAGGATTTTCAAAGCGAAACCATTCCGAATGTCGGCATTGTTTTGGAAGTAATTGCTTTTGACGAACTGATCGGAGATTTTTACGGCGTGGAAGTTGTTTGGTACGCTGTTTTGTTTGGAGAAGTCGACATGGTTGTCTCATCTGAAATGATTAACTTGCTTAGTTAACTTGACAAATTAATCTCAACATGTTATATTATCTTATACATTAGGAGGTATAACATGAACAAGTTTATAGACGATGCCGTCAAAAAAGGCTATGAGTTTATCGTAATAGAACCACAAGAGTGCTACAATGATTCGATAGTGGCTTTTGATAGAGGCAGATTAGTTTATGATACAGAACAGTTAATGGACTGCTCACGTAAATATTACGAATGGGAGTACGCAACTGCGATTGAGTGGTTTGAGTATAACACTCTATCTCTCACATATATGGAAGGAGGGCCGCTATTTTTTGAAGAAGATGAACAATTTTACTTGACACAAGAAGATGAACGTGTTACATTAAAAGTACGCAATAAAATCCTGGAGGACAAATGAAGCGCATCGCACACATTTCAGACACACATATTAGAAACCTTAAATATCACGATGAATATCGACACGTATTTAATCAAATATATGACTCCCTAAAGCAAGAGCAACCCGACTACATTGTACACACCGGCGATCTTGCTCATACAAAGACACAGTTATCACCAGAATACTTTGAGATGGCTTCGAACTTTTTAAAGTCTCTATCGGACATTGCACCAACAATTATGATTCTTGGAAATCATGACGGAAACCTTAAGAATGGAGACCGGCAAGATGCAGTTACTCCTATAGCAGAAGCAATGCAACATCCAAACTTCACTTTACTTAAGAACTCAGGAGAGTATTCCCCTGAACCAGGCGTTACATTCAATGTCCTTTCTGTCTTCGATAGAGACAATTGGAGATCGCCTTCCAATTCAAAGTCAATTAATATTGCATTGTATCATGGCGCCGTCCGTGGATCTCAGGTGGGATCCGGATTTTCTTTGGATCACGGTGAGGATGATTTATCAATTTTTTCTGACTTTGATTACGCGATGCTTGGAGATATCCATCGCACCCAACACTTGGATGTCGAAGGAAGAGTGTGGTATTGTGGTTCAACTGTTCAGCAGAACTTTGGAGAATCTCAATTAAAAGGTTACTTAATTTGGAACATTCACTCTAAAGAAAAGCACACCATTCAAAAAAGATTATTTCGCTCGCCACGACCATTTGTAACAATAGAGCTAAATCAAGACGGAACTTTGCCCAAAGCAGATGTTCCCAAGAATTCTCGATTGCGTTTGGTTTGTAATCACAACTTGCCTATGGCCAAACTAAAGAGAGCATGCGATTATGCACAAGTAAAATGGTCAACCCATTCCGTTAGCTTTATTAATAATTCATCAGCAACAGGCGCAGTATCTTCCGCTAAGAATGGTAGGGCACTAAACATGAGAGACCCAAAGAATCAAGAAAAATTCTTAAGAGAATTTATGTCGGATCAACAAATTGATGATTCTATCCGCGAGAAAGTTGTAGAATTATCTCGAGAGTACCTAAAGAAAGTAGACACTTCAACAGGAACGTCACGTAATGTTGTTTGGGATATTAAGAAAATGCAATGGAACTACCTATTTAACTACGGAAAGGGCAACACGTTGGACTTCTCCAAACTCAATGGTTTGGTTGGTATCTTCGGAAAGAATTATTCAGGCAAATCTTCAATTGTCGACGCTGCTCTCTTCGGATTATTTAATACAACATCAAAGGGAGAAAGAAAGAATGTCCATATCATCAATCAAAACCAAGAAAGAGCTCTTTGTAAGCTCGAGATCGCTGTCGGTGATGATCTATACAAAGTTACTCGAAGCCTCGAAAAAACAACCATCCGCTCTAAAGGCAAAGAAAGCCACTCAGCCAAAACAGAATTAGACTTCACAAAGTATACTTTTGGTACAATCGCCGAGTCTAAAAATGGCGACACTCGAAATAAGACTGATGAAAACATAAGAAATACGTTTGGATCTCTAGAGGATTTCATGATGACCTCATTAGCAGCACAGAACGATTCCTTTGGATTTATCAACGAAGGCTCGACAAAGCGTAAAGAAATCTTGGCTAAGTTCTTAGATTTACAAATCTTTGATCAAATGCACAAACTAGCAAAGCAAGACTCAGCAGAAATGCGAGGAGTAATTAAACACCTCCAGTCCGCTGATTGGGGCAGGAAACTGTCTAGGGCAAATGCTGAGTTGTCAGAGATCTTGGAAGATATTGCAACCCAAAGAGACTTGTGTACAAAGCACGTATCTAGACTCGAGACCTTGAAAGAAGAGCAGCAATTGATAAAGAATCAAGTCGATGCTGCATCACAAAAAGAAATAAACATCGAAAGCGTAGAAAAGAATCTTTTAAAAGCTCGTAAATCGCTTTCAAGCAACTCTAAAGAGATGGCTAGGCTATCTACCGAGATAGCATCAAAACGATCTCAAATTGAAGATTTAAGCCTTAGATTGCCTAGTTTGCTCGAGGAGTCAGTTCAAGCAAAGGAAGAATTGCAAACACTGTCTTTACTCAAAGAACAAATAAGCAAAACCCACAAGGCTGCTGAAAAAGCAAAACGAGAAAGATCTAGGCTACAATCCAAGATAGACATGTTGCACGACCATGAGTACGATCCAGATTGCAGCTTCTGTAGTAACAACGAGTTTGTTAAGAAAGCAGAAGAAGCAAAGGTTACGATTGTGGACGTTATTCAGAACATAGAGGCTCTTAATTCCGAAATGCTTGACTTGAAAATGAAAGCATCGCTGATTAACGAAGTTTATTCAGAAGCAATTGTCCGAGACTATGAAGTCCAACGCGACACATTAACAAGGGAGCAATCTGAAGTTCGCAACATGTCCTTAAAGCGGGAAAACTGCGAAGGAAAGGTTTCATTGATGGAGAGGAAAATCAACGACTGTGAGTCAGACATTGCTTACTATAGCGATAACATCGAAGCATATGAGAATCTAACATCTCTACAAGGAGATTTGAGTGCGATTACCAAAACTGTAAGCATAAAAGCAGCCGAGATTCAACGCTGTGAAGAGAGAGTTCTGGGATTTATGTCTGAGAAGGGGTCTGCTGAAAGGATGATTCATGAAGCTTCTGAGAGAATTCAACAAATCAAAGACGCTGAGCGGGACTACATTGCTTATGATATTTTTGTGAAAGCAACCCATCCAAATGGAATTTCTTATGAAGTCATTAAGTCCATGCTACCAGTTATCAATGAAGAGATACAAAAGGTGCTTTCTTCAATTGTTGATTTTCAAGTATTCTTCGCAGAAGACGGAGGAAAGCTCGAGATATACCTCAAGCATCCAAAGTACGATCCTCGGCCATTGTCAATGGGTTCTGGTGCAGAAAAGACAATCGCGTCTATGGCTGTTCGACTTGCTTTGATCTCTGTATCTTCTCTTCCAAAGTCCAACATATTTGTCCTCGACGAACCAGCGACTGCGCTAGACGCAGAACACATGGAAGGCTTCGCTAGACTGTTACAAATGATTAAGACACAGTTTAAAACAGTTCTCTTAATTACGCACCTCGAAAGTCTGAAGGATGTCGTTGACATGTCGATAGATATAGATAAGACCGATGGGTATGCACAAGTAAAATTGTAATCAAAGCGACTATTTAGAGCATTCTTTTGGAGGATTTTATTATGGAAAACGAAGACAAAGGGATGCTCGATGCTGTTCAGGAGAAGGTTATCTCTCGAAAGCTTTTAGTATTCGCAGTAGCAACAGCTCTAATGTACTTTTCAGACTTAAGCTCTGAAACATGGGGGATGATCGCAGTTACTTATATTGGCGGTCAAACAGCGATTGACTTCGCAACAGCATGGAGAAACGGATGATGTGGGATTGGATTAAAGATAAGTGGGAACTTGTTGCATCTGGACTCGTCGTCCTTTTTGTATTTGTTCTTGGAAGGAAGACTAAAGAAAAACAGGTCCAAGTAGCTGAAGCCTCCGCAACAGCAAAAGAGAAAGAGATAGAAACTATCGTCAAGACAGCTTCTGATGAGATACTAAAGAAATCTCTCGCAAGAAAAAAATATTCTGAATCACGACTTGCTCTAATGAAGAAGAGAAACACCGCCCAGACAGACTTAGAAAAGCACGATATTGAAAGAAAGCTTGAGCTGATTGAATTAGCAAAAGAAGACCCTGATGCTATTGATCGTATCTTGATGGAAGAATATAACATCGCAAAACTAAAATGATTTTACTAGTAATTTCATTAGTCTCTGCCGAGCCGCTCATGACCTCTCTCGATAAAGGTCAGGCGGCTCCTTTTGGTGGCAGACTATTCAACGATGAAGCAGTGGCTTCAATAATAGCAGGGAAAGAGTTCGCTGAGGAGCAATGCGAGATCCAAATGTCGTTAGATTATTCTCTACAATTAGCAGAGAAACAACTAGAAATTGACTATTTAGGCATTGAAAAGGAAACTTTGCAAAAGAAGCACGATGCACTAATGGAGATCCGAGACCAGGAAATCCAAACCTTGCGCAAGCACGTCAATCCTAAAAGATCCATGTGGATCTTTTTTGGAGGCTTTACGTTGGGAACAGCGTCTTCTCTTGCGACATATTACGCAGTGGTGAATATAAATGATACGAATTAAAATAAAACAATCTATTCAAAAAATAATAGGAATGGTCTGTCCAAAGCCGACTCAAGATCTAGAGTTGAATACTCGAAACAGAGACTCAGCAATCAAAGCTAAGCATATCAAATACGGACCTTTGAACGTCGATGAGCCTGGAGAATACTGGGAAGACATCGCAGAACATTGGGATACAGACGTGGATGCAGCAAAGAAGTCGCTTTGTGGGAATTGCGTTGCTTTCGATATAAGCCCCAGAATGGATGAGTGCATGCCCGGCACAACATCTGATGATGATGGACGACTTGGCTACTGTTGGATGCATAATTTCAAGTGTCACTCCGCTCGTAGCTGCTATACGTGGGCAAAAGGTGGACCTATCGAAAAAGATAAGGTTTCTTATGATTGGCAAAAACGAGGTGAAAGTGAGTAAAAAAGATCCAAATTATGCTGTAAAGGTTGAGAAAGCCATAGCAGAAAGATATGGTAAAGAAGCCATAGTGAACCCCAAGTCAGAATGGGATGATGAGAAAGAAAAAGAGTATTTAGCTGAACTGAAGTCAAACTATCGCAATGATAAATCGGAAAGCGAAAGAGTGGAGCTTGGTGGAGTTTTAATATCAAAAGAACTACTTAATAAAGAATCCGAGCGTTCATGTCCAACTTGTAACACTTATTCATTCAAATCCGTTGATGATTTATATATGACGAAATTTGGTTGTTGCAACAAGTGTTATATCCAGTGGATAGAAGGCCGAGAAGAAAGATGGAAAAAAGGTTGGAGACCAAAATTATGAAACTTACAAAAGAAACATTAAAACGAATTATCAAAGAAGAAATGCAAGCATTTCTAGATGAAGGATACGGCATGAGTGGACCCTCTAAGAGCGCCCAAATGGAAGAAAAGATTAAAAATTGGGCCTCGGGCATGATGAAAGGATCAGTAGATGTCCTGTATGGTGTCGTAAGCAACTACATGAGAGATGCTCAAGTAGACCCAAAGACTGATGCTGCTGGAAAGTTCACACCAGACATTATGAAGAGAGTCCCAGAATCAATTTCTAGCCAAAATGATGCGACCGCAATTGAATCAGTTGTTTCAGGAATGGTGCAAGGCTTGCTAGACTTGAGATAAAGAAAACAAAAATCAGGTTGGAGACCAAACAAATGAAACTTACAAAAGAAACACTAAAAAGAATTATCAAAGAAGAATTGGGCAAAGTAATGCGCGAGGAATACGGAGAACTTAATCTCGGAAAGTTCAATGACGCTTATCAAAACGCGTATGACCATTTGCTTAACAATGATGATAGGTTTGAGCAGAATGCACTAAACGACTTGGAAAACAAAGCAGCAGAAGCTATTGGTTCCAGTGGCGATCAAGATTCCGTCAGATTTGATTACGAGACCTACACAGGTCAACCGGACGATCAGATTGAGCCATCAAAGACTTCCATCACCATCGATCTCATGGCAAAGGGCGCCTTCGCCATCGATGGTGAGCAACCACAAGCTTAATTTGTTTAAAATAAGGAGATAGCCAATGAGCAAAGAAACATTAGAAATTATTAGAGGACTTAGCCAAGCAGCAGCCAACGGTTCATACGATGGCGCCCAGCACATGGAAAACTACTCACACGACGGACAAGTTCGCAAGATTGGTCTCATGCGAGAAGAAGGAATTCCTCTTCTTGACAAACGAGTCATTGACGGCTTCAAGGTCAAGTTTTATGGAGACTCAATGATCATTAACTATCAATCCGATGTTATGATGAGAGATTTGAAAGACGATGGGTTTGAAAACGAAATTACCAGAACATTGAACGAAGTCAAGAAGTTCTTACAAAAAGAATATAAGACAATCACTGGTAAATCAGTATCTTTGACGAGCAAGGGTGATCCAAAAATTATCGTCCAAACAACTTCACGAGTACGTACTTTTGTGCAGGCTTACCAACACTATAAGATTGGCGGACTTAAGATGGATCAAATTAATGCACCATCGGAAACCACCACTCGAGATATTACAAAGAAATTCTTGGAGACCGCGAAAGCAAAACGTCCCCAAAATGAAAAGATCAGCCCAAAGGATAATCAGAAATGAAACTCACAAAAGAAGCATTAAAGCAAATCATCAAAGAAGAACTAGAGCAAGTTGTTGATGAGGGATACACTGCGGGTGGTGATTTTCCAATGCCAAAGGCGTCCATGGGGGTCGCATACGACTTCAATGATGAGCAAAAAAAAGCTTTGAAATGGGGAATTGACCAGCTAGAAAGGGGTCCTAAGAACTATGATTGGTCAGCCAAAGTTCTCAGACATTTAGCTTATAGACATCCTGCCTTTAAGGGAGAGAATTATCCAACAATGGCATTGCAAGATCAAATGAAAATAATGGGATACAAAGGAAAAATTTACACAACTACCGCTGTTCCATAAGATATAGTATCGAGGTTAGATGAAACTCACCAAAAATGAAATTGTTAAAGAACTTGTAAGATGCGGAAAAGATCCTCAATACTTCATTGATAATTATTGTAAGATCTCCCATCCAATGCACGGGCAAATCCCTTTTAAGACGTATGACTATCAAAAGGACATGCTCAAAAACTTTAACGATTACCGTTTTAACGTAATTTTAAAAGCAAGGCAGCTCGGGATATCAACCATCTCGGCTGCTTATGTCGCTTGGTTCATGTTATTCCACCGAGAAAAGAATGTTCTCGTAATCGCAACAAAACTATCCACAGCTGTGAATCTAGTAAAGAAGGTCAAGATGATCTTCAAGAACCTTCCATCGTGGATGATGATTGCGAAAATCGCAACAGACAACAAGCAATCATTCGAGTTGACAAACGGTTCTCAAGTTAAAGCCGGAACCACATCAGGCGATGCTGGTCGTTCAGAAGCACTGTCGCTTCTCATTATAGACGAGGCAGCGTTCGTTGACGGCCTTGAAGAGCTTTGGACGGGTCTTTACCCTACTTTGTCTACAGGGGGCCGCTGTATCGCTCTGAGCACCCCCAACGGCGTTGGAAACTGGTTCCACAAGTCTTACACTGAAGCTGAGAATGAAATGAATGATTTCTTTCCCACAAAGTTAATGTGGGATGTACACCCTGAGAGAGACGAAGAGTGGTTCTCAAAAGAGACGCGAAATATGTCCAAGAGGCAAATCGCGCAGGAGCTTGAGTGCTCGTTCAATGCATCTGGTGAGACAGTCATTAATCCAGAAGACTTACAGATATTACATGCTGGAGTTACGGATCCAAAATATAAAACCGGTTACGACAGAAACTATTGGATTTGGGAAAGGCATGAAGAAGGAGTTCCATATCTTTTGGTAGCTGATGTTGCCCGTGGAGATGGTACTGATTTTTCTTGCTTCCACATATTAAGAGTGGACACTATGACCGTTGTAGCCGAATACCAAGGAAAACCAGACTTGGACATGTACGCAGATATACTCTATTCAGCCGGAAGTGAATATGGGACTTGCCTTCTAGTCGTGGAAAATAATGGAATCGGCATAGCCGTTTTGGAAAAATTAAAAGACTTAGAGTATAAAAAAATATATTACTCAATCAAGTCAACTCATGATTATGTCGAGTCTTATTTGGCCGAGAATGACGACAGAGCCGTGCTTGGCTTTACAACGTCAACCAAGACAAGACCCTTAATCGTAGCCAAATTGGAAGAATACGTTAGAAACAAACTAATTAATATACACTCTAATCGTGTTTTTCACGAACTAAAAACTTTTATTTGGCACAACGGCAAGCCTCAAGCAATGCGATCTTACAATGATGATTTGGTTATGTCCCTAGCAATCGCATGCTGGGTGAGAGACACGGCCCTATCAGAAAATGAAAGAGACATGGCTTACAAAAAGGCAATGATCGGTGGTTTGATGAAGTCGACAACAACGATGAATACTCAAATCAAAGGCCAAAAGATCTATAAAGAAACGTTCGAGCAGAAATACGAGGAGGAGATAGAAAAAACAAAAAACTTTTTGTGGATATACAAAGGATAAAAAATGGCTCGTAACGAAAGAAACCCTAATAATAATAAGAATGACTTATTTAAATCTTTAACAAGAATGTTCTCGGGACCTCTAACACAGAGAAGAACCCAGTCAGGCAGACAAATAAGACGCCGGCATTTAGATATGTATGCAAAAAGATTTAGAACCGCATCCGGCCAACAGTTCAAGAAGACTGAATATAATCCGATGAACGTCATGGCTTTGAACATGATTACAAACAGAAACCGTTCAGAGCGTTACGTCGACTTCGACCAAATGGAATTCACACCTGAAATCGCATCATCTCTCGACATCTACGCAGACGAGATGACCACTCACTCAGCATTGACTCCAATGCTCCACATTAAGTGTCCGAATGATGAAATTAAATATATTCTACATTCACTATATTACAGTGTAATGAATATCGAACACAATCTCTTTGGTTGGGCTAGGACTATGTGTAAGTATGGAGACATGTTTTTATACTTAGATCTGGATGAAGAGAAGGGATTACAAAATTGTATTGGACTCCCACCTCAAGAAGTTGAAAGGCTTGAAGGTGAAGACCCAACAAACCCAAACTACGTCCAGTTTCAGTGGAACTCAGCCGGACTAACTCTAGAGAATTGGCAAATGGCTCACTTTAGAGTTCTTGGAAACGACAAACATGCTCCATACGGAACATCGGCTTTAGAACCCTCTAGACGCATCTGGAGACAACTTACGCTCCTCGAGGACGCAATGATGGCCTACCGCATTACAAGGTCACCAGAACGGCGTGTGTTTAAAATTGACGTCGGTGGAATCGCACCTCAAGATGTCGAAGGGTACATGCAAAAAGTCATGACACAAATGAAGCGCCACCAAGTTGTAGATCCCACATCTGGTCGTGTGGATTTGCGTTACAATCCACTATCGATTGAGGAAGATTATTTTATACCAGTTAAGGGTGGGCAGTCTTCTACCAACATCGAAAATCTACCTGGTGGAGCATTCACAGCACAGATCGAAGACGTGAAGTATCTCCGCGACAAATTGTTCTCAGCATTAAAAGTTCCTCAATCGTATCTCTCCATGGGAGAAGGTTCCACTGAGGATAAGACAACTCTCGCACAAAAAGACATTAGATTTGCCAGAACAATCCAAAGGCTACAAAGAGTATTGATCACTGAACTTGAAAAGATCGGAATTGTTCACCTATACACTCTTGGGTATCGTGGTGATGACTTATTAAACTTTAAACTAAGTCTCAACAATCCATCTAAGATTGCCGAGATGCAAGAGCTAGAACACTGGAAGACTAAGTTTGATATTGCTGGAGCAGCAACAGAGGGCTATTTCTCACGTCGTTGGGTTTCTGAAAATCTACTTGGATTATCTCAAGACGAATATTTGAGAATGCAAAGAGAAATGTTCTCAGACAAAAAGTTCATGGCTGGACTTGAAGCAGCAGGCACTGCACCTGAAGGTGGAGACGCCGGTGGTGGGGACCTAGGTGGAGACTTAGGTGGTGATCTTGGAGGAGATTTAGGTGGAGATGATCTTGGAGGAGACTTAGGTGGAGATGATCTTGGAGGCGATGCACCTGCTGCAGATGCTGCAGGAGATGAACCAGATTTACTAGCCGAGCCACCAGCGAAGCGTGATGATGACTCAAAACCAAATAAGAGAGGTCCATACAAGAAGCACAAGATCTCTTATCGTAAGGGCGGGTTCGCGAAGCAAATGAAGAACCAAGCATTTAGCGGAGAAGTTCGTGGGTCAACATCTAGAACAACCTTTCCCGGAAAGGTTGGCTTTGGTGGGCTTGACTCATTAGCGAGAGGGATTTATGAAGAAAATGAAAATGAAGAAGAGAAACTATTTAACACAAGCAGCGAAATGAAGTCGCTGATTGAATCACTAAGCAGAAAGGAAGACACAGATGAAACTTAACAAAGAAGCACTTAAGCAAATTATCAAAGAAGAGCTCGAAGCTGTTTTGGACGAATCTAAATTGTTACGCCAATTTTCAAAAGATAAAGAAGACGAATTTAAACAATACATTAGAGACATGGGCAAAGATCCTGACGATGTATTCGCTGCACTTGGGCCCGGTGGTGTCGAAGTGATGGGCCAAACTTTGGTTGGTCGTGAGTACCCTACTAGTAAGCCAATGAGTGATGAAGTCAAACTTATGACCGCTGTTAAAGAGATGGAAAAACTCCAAGACTCAACAAACTTAAACGATTTTTACGACCCAGACTCTACTGGGACTTCGATCTTTTCTAGGGTGATAGAGTTGGTTCCTGAATTGATGAAAATAAATGCTGTTAAGAGAGTCTTAGATAAAGCAGGTAGCCCTACAGCAGTAACTGCGAAAATAGGCAAACGTGTGACTTATCTCCGAATTGATAGAACAATAATGAGATTACTTGGAAATTACCAACCGGTTCTTTCAAGATATGATAAATAAGGATATAAACATGAAACACAATAAGAAAAGAAATACCGCTTTTCTTTACGAATGCCTGATTCGTGAATTAACAAAAGCAATTTTAAAAGAAGACATTCAAAGACAATCAAAAGTCAAAGGTCTCTTAAGAGAGTTCTATACCAAAGGAAAGCTTCTTTCGAAAGAGCTTGGTGTATACAAATCTCTCTTGGAGAGTAGAGAACTCAATCAAGACTTTTCAAAGCGACTTATGGTTGAAACCAAAAAAGACTTTAGTGACTTAGATAGGAAAGAAATTTTCAACGAGCAAACGGCATTGATTAACAAGATCAACAAAGCTCTGGGTAATAAAGTTTTTTCAAACTTTGTTCCAAACTACAAAGACATAGCAACGATTGGATTATACTTTCAGAACTCAAACCTTGGAGCGAAAAAGAGGATCATGCTTGAAGACAAAGTAGTAAACTTTCTTACCAGATTGGACGAAAACCAGACAGAAATGAAACCGGTTGACCAACTTGAATTCAAAATGTTTGTCAAGAGATTTAACAACACATATCAACACAGCCTCTTAAAAGAGCAGAAAGAACTGCTAAGCAACTTCATTGTATCATTTTCCGATAATGGCTTGGGTTTAAAATCTTATTTGAATGATGAAATTGGACGACTCAAAGAAGCTGTATCTGCCCACATTGTAGAGGAGAATACATCTCCTATAAGTGAAAATTTTAAGAAAGTTAGAGCAAAGCTCGATAGTTATTCGAAAACCCCTTTAAGTTCAAAGATTATTGAAGAAGTATTTTATATTCAAGATCTTCTAGCGGAGGTAGATCGCAATGTCAGTTAGTATTAATGTAGTGGATAATGAAGAGACACCACTTCCAATAGATACTCCGGATGATGGGCTTACAATTAAGGTCGTCGAGAAAGACACAGTTGAAGCAAAATTAAAACTTCGATCCTCCATCAATGGTGATTTGATGATCATGGACCATAAAGATATCGATATTGTAATCAAACAATCTGATAAGAAAGTTGTAGCTTTTGCGAAAGAAACTTTGTCCGACCTTGTCTATGGCGCAGAAGCAAGGTTATTCGAATACTTAAGGAAGAATGGGTTGATCGAAATTGATTCAATACAAGGCGGCAATATATATGGCTCACTTGAGGGTAAACTACAAGAAGGCAATAAGGTCATAGAGATCACACTACTTAAGATAGCCGAGTGGATGGAAGGTGAAGAGCCAATGATTGCTGGAAGAACTGGGTATGACGACATGCAAGATGACCATCTGCTTGAACCAGATGGAGAATATTCAACAGAGCTTGGAGAAGTACCAGCAGCTGAAGAAAAAGGCTCAATTAACCAATCAACTCTTTTTGCGCCATACATGTATGGTAGATATGCATACTGATGAAACACTTAAAGCCTTTATTTATTGAGAATAGCAAGATACCCGTCTGGTTGTCTTACGTAGCACCAATCAACATCGGTGCAATTACCTTGGGCCCGATTGTTATATCTCGTGATGAAATGTCCGAGACGACAAAAAGACACGAAACAATTCACTATCAACAATACATCGAACTCGGATTCATCGGTTTCCCAATACTCTATCTTGGTTGGTGGGCTTGGAATTTGTTAAAAGGTCAAGCCGGAGACGCAGCTTATTTCAACATTCCATTTGAAAAAGAAGCTTACCAAAATGACGAAGACGAAAACTATCTTGAAAATAGAAAACGATACTGCTGGTGGAATTTATGAATCAAAAGCTTATAATGGAAAACTGGAGACGCTTTCTCAAAGAAGAAAAGAAGAGAGGCATCCGCCTAAGTGATGAAGTTGTCTGCTTGAGAGCAGAGATCAGCCCCAAAAGCGATGCAGAGTTCACACTCTATACTCCAGGACCTGGAACAGAGGCAGCAGAGAAGATTGCTGGGTTGGAAATAATAGGACAAGTAAACATTTCAAGTCTTAAAAGTAGTGGACCATGCCTGACGGCAGATGGGAAGAATCCATCTTGGCACGTGGAAGCCATTCACACAGCGGAGAAGTACAGAAACGTTGGCTACGGAACCCTCCTTTATGGGTTTGCATTTTATGTAGCGAAGAATGATAACGCTGGTCTTACATCGGACAAGGACTCGGGATCAAAAAAAGACGCCGTTATCAAGTGGGATTCATTCGAGAAGAATACTCAAACGTTTGATAAGGTAACGACTCCTGCTGGTAACGATACTTTTGACTATGATAATACAACACCCGATCCAGCCGATGACTGTGATGTGCTAGTGGATGATGCGGACAATGCTACCGACTTTAGTTTCGATCACAAGAACCCACAAGTTTATGAGCAGTCGATGGCGATGTATGAAGGGAACCATATGGAATTCCTTGATGAAGTAATTGACTCTGGATTCATGAGCGAGAGAGAGTTTAATAAGTTTTTAGACCAAGCCGCCTTCAAGAGCTTTACAGATGAATACGACGATTGACTACAAGAGGCTCACTTGGAACTTTTAAATTTTATTTTAGCAGCATACGGTATGACTTTCATGATTGTGCATGGTAAAATCTTCGAAGACATCCGCCCCAAGAAGGATTATACAAAGAAGTGGAACACTCTGTGGAACTGTCCATTGTGTGTAGGCTTTCATGTAGGTTGGTTTTTAATGCTCCTTTCCCCATTTACTGAACTATTTAGTTTCGAGTATTCTTTCGGGAATGCATTTGTTCTTGGCTGCGTTTCAGCTGGTACATCTTATTTAATTTCGGTCTTAGTCGATGATTTTGGACTAAGGCTATCGTCGAGATCAGGAGGTGATTATGTCGATGATTAAGCGCTGGGTTTTACAACCCGTCCGTCGCTGTTGCAGCGGATCGTAGCTCGGGCAGGTAACGCCTGCTAAGGGTGGAGCTAAGCTCTGCCCACCTTTTTTATTAATGGAGAGAAGAATGTCTAAACAATTACTAAGAGAGTTCCATGCGCTTTGTCCGGATGGAAGGTGCCTTGATCTCTTAACTGAAAGAGAAAAGAGAGAAGTTGTTGAAGATGGCGCGGTCTACTTGACTGGTCGGATTCAGACTGCGGACAAAAAGAATGGAAACGGTCGTAAGTATCCACACAAAGTTCTCAAGAGAGAGATGGATAATTACATGGCTATCGTTAAAGACAACAGAGCGTGTGGTGAATTAGATCACCCTGATGACTCCGTAATTAACCTTAAGAACGTTTCTCACATGGTCACAGACTGTTGGTGGGAAGGCAAGGACGTAATGGGCAAGATCAAGGTCTTAGACACTCCTAGCGGTAGAATCCTAAAGGACCTCATCAATGCTGGTGTTAAGCTTGGGATTTCATCTCGTGGACTTGGATCTGTTCGAGAATCTATGGGAACAACAGTTGTAGAAGAAGACTTCCAACTAATTTGCTTTGATATCGTGTCCGAACCATCAACCCCAGATGCCTATGTTTATCCGGGCGAAAGCTCTAGAAAGCCAACTAGATTCTCGACAAAGTTGCGAGAACAAAAAGAAAACAATATTGACAATCTATTTAAAAAGATTCTTGGAGATTAAATGAACAAAGAACAATTAAGAAAAACCTTAAAGCCACTCATCAAAGAGTGTATCAAAGAGGTAATTTTTGAAGAAGGAGTTCTCTCTGGAATCATTTCAGAGGTTGTCAAGGGAACAGGTGGTCAACGTATTGTCGAAACCCGAACTCAACCCACTTATCAAAAACCACAAATAGATCAAGAAGCACAGCAAAGAAAACTGAAAGAACACCGACGAAGAATGATTGACTCAATCGGGTCCGATGCATACAATGGTGTGGACTTGTTTGAAGGTACAAAGCCTTTGAGTCAACAAGCAGCAGGCAAATCTTCCGGAGGTCATGGTTCAAAAGCCCTTGAGGGTGTTGCACCAAATGATCCCGGCGTTGATATCTCAGCTTTCGGAATGTCTTCAGCTATTTGGTCAAAATTAGCAAAGGGAAAATAATGGCTACCAATTACAAAATGAAACCTCGCAAAGGCGAGACGATGGAAAAATTCATCAAACGATTTACCAAAAAGTGCAAGAAACTTGGAATCATTCAAGAAGTCCGAGATCACAGACATTTTACTTCTGACTCTGAGAAAAAGAGACTCGCACGTAAAAAATGGAGATCACGGATCAAGAAGAACAAGGATTAACTATTTAGTCCTAAAAGAGAGGAGAGATTTATGAGTTCAAATTTTTACACAGCTGGATTAAGCCACGTCGGTGCATACCAAGTAAGTGGAGTCCCATATCTTAGCGGCTCTAATATGCCGGGTGACCAAACTTCCTCATTAAGGTTTCAATTTCCATCTGTTTCTAAATCAATAACGGTTAAATCAAACTATGCGCACTCTATTCGTGTTCATTTTGCACCTTATACTGCTGGTCAACATGACTACGTCAAAGGTGCTGATAACAAAGATAATTTTGTTACAATCGCATCGAGTGGCTCACAAACATTTGACGTGAAGTGTAAAGAGATTTTTATCTCAAGCACAAACAATGCTACAGCGACACAAGCCGTACAAGACGTTCAAATATACGCAGAACTTACTACAATCCCCAATGACAGAATGTTTAGTCTAGACAATGTAGAAGGGGTGGCAACCTAATGAGTTTTAATTACACAACAGGTCTCAACAACATGGGGTCATATCAAGTATCTGGTCGACCATGGATGAAGAATCATGAGTTTACTGGTGTCGAGAGTAAGTTTTATGAATTTCCAAATGTTACTGATTACATCAAAGTAATGAATGACGTTAATGGAACTAAGTCTGGTAACATAGATATCGTTTTCTGTGAGCCAAGACGGTCTGCGAACATGCCCAATGTAAATGAATACTTGTCTACATCAATAATAGCCACGCGAGAAGTAACCTTGTCCATGTGGGTGAAGTTTGATGTTCTGGCTAATCCAACTCCTGGCGATGTAAGAATCGCTAATTTTACTGGAACAGGCGTGGACATCAGGGTGCAAACTAGACTTGTAGATGAAATTAGAACTGTTGTATCCAGCGGAGGAACACAAACTCAAACCACAACAACAAGTCCTCTTGTTGTAGATGAATGGTTTAATATGATATTTGTAGTTAAAAGCGGCGATTCAAAAATTTATTTAAATGGACAATTGCTAACAGAAACAGTTAATACTCAAACGATTGGTGGCGACTTTGATAGTCTATCTTTGGGATCGACATCATCCAATAACGATGGCTCATATTCAAACATATACTTGTTTAACCGTGCACTGACCGAAAGTGAAATTGCAAAAGTGTATAATGGATCATACAAAACATCACCGGACAACTCAAGCATTATTCCGGATCTAACTTCTTGGTGGGCTTTCGAAGACAATAATTATAAAACTTTCTTCACTACGGCAGATACTACAACAACAATATTTGATAGAGTATCCTCTAACAACCTTGTGCTTAACTCTGGGGCTTTACTTTTTGAAGACGGCTATCAATTAGACAACGCACTTTCACATCACAAAATTACTCTTGTTGATCAACAAGAAATAACGTTAAACTGCAAAGCAAAGCAAATCTTTCTAAGATCTACTGCCGATGCGGATGTTAGTATTTGCGCTGGACTCACTGCAATCCCAGCTGAAAGAATGTATGAATTAACTGGACCGGGAATCGATGAGTAATGGCGAAGGAATTTGGATGGGCATACGTTGCTGGTACGCAAGCTTCCGGACCTAAAGGTTCGGTTCAACTTGCTGGTATCACGACTGCATTAGAGCACGACCCTAACCTTCTATGGTCAGACGAAGAGAACGCTTTGATGGTGTCTGGGAATATCATTGCCCACAACTTCGAGATTCAAAACCAAACCAAAACAGTATTTCATTTTGAAGTTTCCGGATCTTCAATCTTTGGAGACACCGAAGATGACTTGCACCAATTTACTGGTTCTCTAAATATTACAGGGAACGTTTCGGCATCAGCCTTTTATGGCTGGGGTGGAGACCTTGATGGTGTGCCGATCAATTATTACACTAATCAAGGTGACAATAGAATCGTAACATCAGTTAGTGGAGACACCGTCAATGCAGAAGCAAATCTTCTATTCGATGGTACATTACTCTCAGTCACGGGAAATGTCCAAGCATTGGAAGTAAAAGCTGATGAGGTTAGCGGAACATTGGGTTTCTTTGAAGATGTAGCCATGGAAACATTGTCTGCAAATGAAATAACCTCATCCGCATTAACATCTAATACCGCAGTAATCCCCAACACAACCTTGGGTGACGTCATTCTCACAGGACGTATCGTGGATGTAAATGGAAATGTTATATTGGGAACTCCAACTGCGCAAACAGAATTCAACATCTCATCAAACAGCAATGGTCAAACGCAAATTGCTAGCAATAACTTTAGCAATGTTAATAGCACCAATGCAGTCGGAATGGATTTCGCAGTAATCAATGAAGGATTAGCTGTTGCGACAAACAGATTTTTCGTAGGCTCAGCCGGCAAATCTGGTTTCGGAACAAACGACCCCGAAAAGAAAGTCGAAATATATGACCCAACTGGTACACAGTTGAGACTATCTTCAGTTGGTGCAGACCAAATTGTAAACGGTGGAGTCTTATTTAATCCAACACGCCACCACACAGACTTAACAACTGATTCCACTGGTGCGTTCTCAATAATGCCTACAGCACAAAAGTTAGGTATCAACACCACATCGCCAGAACATGCACTAGATGTCTCCGGAGATGCAAGAATAACTGGAAACCTTATAGTGTCGGGCACACTCACAGCACACACTACAGACTTTGTAGTCTCAGCTGATACTTTAACATTCGGAGATGAAGCCAGCGACACAATTATAATGAACGCAAGCACAATCTCAACTCCCAATGGTTTAGTTATTGACAACAGCTTCTACATGCAAAGTGGAACAGTTGGTGTTGGAAACTATGCAACATCCAAATTTGGTGTATCAGCAACCGCAAATCAGTTTTCTGTTGGAGATGGAACCAAGACACTCTCTATTAACGTCGAGAATAGTTCTACAACACTTTCAACAAACTCTACGACACTAGACATAGCAAACTCAACAAACGTTCTTGGTGAGCTTGTGGTAGGCTCTAATGGCGACATAGTTCTTAATAACATTGGAGAAGTTTCTTCCTCTGTTTCTGTGTCCTCACATTTGGGTCACTTTACAAATATTACATCGAACACCATAACGAATGGAAACACTACAGTCAATAGCGACAACATTGTGACTCCAACTCTTGATGCAACAACAGTAAACTCCACAAACCTTGGAGGTACGCTTAGTACAGCAGCACAACCGAACGTAACAAGTTTAGGAACACTAACTTCACTTAATGTTGCGAATGCAGCATCTATCGGTGGAGGGTTGAATGTTGGGTCTTCAATCGCTGTGGGTACAAACTCTGCTTCTAGAAAAGTCGAGATCAAAGATTCTAATCCTCAAATGAGATTGACAAACACAGATGCTGTTTTCGGACTATCAAGTCATACATATGCAGATTTGCATGTGCAACCAACTGGGGATTTATCTCTCCTACCATCCTCCGGCAAAGTAATCATACCTCAATTGAACCTGTCAAACATTCCAGAAGGAAGTTCATTCAAGCATCTATCTCTTGATCAAAATGGGAACGTAGTCATATCTCCAAACTTGCAACATGGAATAGAGGTTAGATCGAGAGTCATAGCAACTCAAGATTACCAAGTCCAAACAAGTGATTACTTCGTAGGTCTCCAATCACAACAAAACCTGATAATTACACTGCCTGATGCTAGCAACCTTATCAATGGACAAATATTTATCATAACTGATGAGCTTGCGAACGCACAAGTCCACAATCTAGTAATTCAAACAACTAATAATCAAACTATCGATGGCCAATCACAGCTTACAATTGTGTCTCCTAGGTCGTCGATAAGCATGTATACCGATGGACAATCTAGTTTCTTCTTGTTCTAATCTTCTACTTCATCGGTAGTAGCGATATTATAGAAGGATAATTTTTTTTTCAATGTTTCGAAAGCTTAATTAAAAACTGTTTAATATTTATATTCTTTTAAGTTTTTTAAGGTGTAGTTATGTGTAGCTCTTCGTCCGCCTATGATGAGACGTTGAGCACATTATATTCTTAATGGAGGAATAAATAATGGCTAATAATTTTCACAATGGAGTTATCGTATATGACGCACAAGTTGCTAAATTCGATATGACTCTCATGGCCTCTGAGAACATTGACTTTCCAAGCAATGTTATCAAGGACCTTAACTATCTGGCTGCTGACGTAGTCTACGAATTTGATGCGTCTTTTGACATCGGTACAATCCGTCAAGGCGACTTGCAAAAATTGTCTCGCATGGGTCACATCCAAGCTGCTAAGGACTTCACTGCTGCTGAAGCACTTGCTGCTGAACAAGCTCGTCTTGGCTTAAAAGGACAAATGGAAGCTTATGCTGATCAAGCTGAAGCTGACGCTATCTCTTCTGCTGGTGCTTACACTGATGGACGCGAAGTTGTTCTTCAAGGTAACATCAATGCTGAAGCTGCAAGAGCTACTGCTGCTGAAGGTGCAAACGCTTTGGCTCACAGTACTTTCAAAGCTGCTCAAGAAACTTTCAATGGCGACATTGGAATGGAAGTAACCACTCACAAAACTGAACGTGTTGCTGCTGATGCAATTTTGACTGCTGGTTTGGCTCAAGAAGTTACAGATCGTACTGCTGCAGTTAACGGTGTTACTGTTTCTTTGGCAACTGAAGCTGCTACAGCTCGTGCTGCTGAAGGTGTTTTAACAGCTGATTTGGCTTCTCAAGTTGCTCTTCAAGCTGCTTATAAAACATCTAACGATGCTGCTCTTGCTCTTGAAACACAAAACAGAATGAATGCTGATGCATTCGAAGCTGGAGTTTCAGCGACTGACCGTGGAGCAATTCGTTCTGAAATTGCTGCTGCTAAAGTTATTGACGATGCTGCGATGGCTTCAGAAGCTGCTGCTCGTATCGCTGCTGATGCAACTTTGACTTCTGGTCTTGCTGCTCAAGTATCTAAGGAAGCTGCATATGAAGTATCTAATGATGCTGCATTGGCTGCTCAGGTTGCAAAAGAAGCTGCTTATGAAGTATCTAATGATTCTGCTCTTGCTGCTCAAGTAGCTAAAGAAGCTGCTTATGAAACATCTAACGATGCTGCGTTAGCTGCTCAAGTTGCTAAGCAAGCTGCTGATAAAGCTGCTGCTGAAGCTGCTGTTGTTGCTGCAAAAGCTGCTGCTGATGCATTATTGGTATCTGCGAAAGCTGAAGCTGATGCAAAAGTTGAAATCGAAGAAGCTCGTATTGACGCAATCTTATTAGCATCTGATGCTGATAAAGATTCATTTGCTGAAATCGTTACTTTGATCAACGCTGTTGATACACAAAATGATGCAGATGTTGCTGCTGTTATCTCTAGTTTGAATGCAGAAATTGCATCTACAAACAGTGATATCGCTGAAGCTGCAACTGCTCGTGGTGCGATTCAAGCTGATGTTGATGCTAACGAAGTTGCATCTGATGCATCATTCGCTGCTGCTGCGACTGCACGTGCTGCAATTATCACCCAACATGGTGCTGATGATGCTGCTGCTGCAACTGCTCGTGGTGGAATTCAATCTGCTCTTGACGCTCAAGAAGCTAAGCAAGAAAGTGAAAGAGCCGCTATGGACACTGCATACAAAGCTGCTGATGCAACTTTGACTGCTGGATTGTCTGCTGAGCAAACACGTGCTGAAGCTGCTGAAGGTGTGTTGACTGCTGGTTTGTCTGCACAAGTTGCTAAAGAAGCTGCATATGAAGTATCTAATGATGCTGCACTTGCTCTTGAGACACAAAACAGAATGTCTGCTGATGCATTCGAAGCTGGAGTCGCTCTTGCGGGTCGTAATGCTATCCAAGCTGATGTAGATGCTAACGAAGCAGCTGCTTTAGCTGGACGTCAAGCTATTCAGGCTGATGTAGATCAAAATGAAGCTGATGCTGACGCATCATTCGCTGCTGCAGCAACTGCTCGTGCAAGCGAAGCTACTACAGCCCGTGCTGCTGAAGCTGCAAATGCTTCTGCAATTTCTGCTGAAGAAGCTGGAAGACTTGCTGGTGACTCTGCTATTCGTGGTGGTTTCGCTGGTTCTATGCAAGGTCTCGATCAAGCAATCGGTACTAACAAATCTGATTTTGAAGCTGCTGATGCAACTTTAACTGCTGGTTTGTCTGCTGAACAAGCACGTGCCGAAGCTGCTGAGGGTGTTTTAACTGCTGGATTAGCTGCTGAGCTTATCGCTCGTGCTGCTGGTGATGCAGGTCTTCAAGGTCAAATCAACACAGTTGACGGAAAAGTTGACGGTGAAAAAGTTCGTGCTGAAGCTGCTGAACTTTCATTGTCTAATGGTTTGTCTGCTGAACAACAACGCGCTGAAGCTGCAGAACTTGTTTTGACTAATGGTTTGGCTGCTGAAGTTGCTGATCGTGGAGCTGCTGATACAGCTGCTGCATCTTTCAACTTGGCTGCTCGTAATGCTATCCAAGCTGACGTTGACGCTAACGAAGCTTCTGCTTCTGGTTCTTTCGCATCTGCTTCTGCAGGTCGTGGTGTAATTGCTGCTGGTTTGGCTCAAGAGCTTCTTGACCGTGCTGCTGGTGATGTTTCAACTTTGGCTTCTGCTAAGTCTTACACTGACGCTGAAATTGCTACAATGCAAGCTTCTTTGGACGCTGAAATTGCTGCGACTAATGCTGACTTCTTGGCTGCTGAACAAGCTCGTATCGGTATGAACACTCAGTTGACTGCTGATATCGCTACTGCTAAGTCTCAAGCTATCGCTCACACTGACGCTGCTGTTGCTGGTCTTGTAGATTCTGCACCTGCGATGTTGGATACTTTGAACGAATTGGCTGCTGCTATCGGTGACGATCAGAACTTTGCTGCTACTGTTGCTGGTGATATCGCTACTGCTAAAGCTGCTCTTGAAGCAGAGGTTGATGCTGTTGAAGCTGCATTGTCTGCACACGAAGCTGCTAATGTAGTTTCTTTCGGTGCTGCAACAACTGACCGTGCTGCGATCCGTTCTGAGTTGGCTTCTGAAAAAGCTACTTTACAAGCTGAATTTGCTGCTGCTGATGCAGTTGTAACTGCTGCTTACGAATCTGCTGATCTTGCTATGAAGACTGGTCTTGAAAGCGATATCTTTGATGAAATCGCTGAACGTGTTGCTGGTGACTCGGCTTTGGATGCTGCATATAAAGCTGCTGATTCTGCTGAAGTGTCTGCTCGTATTGCTGGTGATAACGCATTGACTGCTTCTTTGAATTCTGAAGTTGCTCGTGCTTCTGGTGTCGAGGCTCAATTGCAAAGCAAAATTACTGATATGCATGATGGTGAAACCACTGTTAACTTCATTTCTAATGCGGTTGCTTCGGCTTCTATCACAATGCCTAACGGTTTCGCACATCAGATTGTTTCTAACTCTGGTGCTTCTGCTGTAGCTACATTGCCTGTTTTGGGTGCAAACTTCAAAATGACTTTGTCTTTGGCTGCTGCTGCTGGTTCTGAAGCAATGGAATTCCATGCTCCTGCTGGAATGGTTATTGATGGCGAAGCTGATGCTAAGATCACTCTTTACCCTGGCTCTTCTGTTACTTTCCTTGAGAACGCTGGCGTATACTACATGGTATAATAGCTAATTAGTTCGCAATTCTCAATGCTATTGAGCATTGCTCTTTGGCCTCGGGGAGAAATCTTCGAGGCCATTTTTTTAAGACACTTAACATTCATCGGAGGAAATAAAATGTCTATGAAATTAAATAAAACAAATGCTGCACTAACTCAGCCAACCCCAACAACTGATGGTATGTTGGCTCAGGCGAATGGACAAGCACAATCTGTAATCATCGTTGGCTTTGCTAATATCGATATTTACGGAAAACAAAACGGAGCATGGGCTTTGATTGATGAACTACGACCGCAATCGGATTTCATGCTAATTGACGAATCAGCACATGATACATACGCCGTTGATTTATCGCAATATGAAGATGTGTACTTCGTATCTATATCTGGAAAAGAAGAAGTGATGAGATACTTCTTTGTTGAAGATAGCGTTGTCGCACCAACCGTAGAGGGTTCGAAGGCCAACAAGCTTGAAGACATCTCTGATATGCCTGCATTTACCGTTGCTGATGCAGGAAAGGTACTAACTGTTGATGCACTAGGAAGTTTAATCTGGGTTACCAGATAAGGAGAACATCATGAAAAAAACTACACACTTAAGAGAGACTGCATACTTGGTCCCTCCGCAAATTGCGGATGGTTTCGTCCCAACAGTGGGTTTTGACTACAAAATCTCAGTCAGTCTCCATGAAGTAGATGTCAAAATCTACGGCTTTGATGGCCAAAGTTGGTCCTTATTACACAACACAGATGGTTTAATACCATCATACATAGCTGATATCCAGCATCAAAAATATTATTTAGAATCTAAAACAGGATCCGAGCAAACTGTTCGAGTTTCATTCTTATCTTCTGAGGATGAGGATTCTGGTATTAGAACAGGTGGTACACCCGGAAATACAAGATTCTATGACATCGAAGAGATCCCAGTCTACAATGGTTCTCGAGATGGTGCGATGCTTACGGTCATGTCCGATGGTTCATTAGCTTGGTTGTTGGTAAATGAATCATTCATAATCCCATCCGAGGGTGGAGAATCTAGTGGAGTTGTCGGATTGGAAGAAAATTCTGGTCTAACTCTGCATGGAAACGCACAACTTGTTGACGGAGTTCTATCTATAGATGGAACAGTGGGAACATATGCTTCTCTACCGCATTCTAGCGATTTCGATAGAGAGTCTGGGGACTTAACCATAAACATGTGGATTAAGGCAAATTCATTACCAAACAATTGGAATGCCGGTCTTGTGTCAAAAATGGGCAATGGTTGGGATGGATACATCACAGCTATCTCAACAATGCAAGCAGATGCTGGAGGTAACATGACCTCTGGTGGGATGCAGACGACATCTTGGGGTGGGGGATCTAATCCAAATCCGAACAATCGTGCAGCACCACCAAGCGGTATCTCTTTGGATACTTGGCATCACGTTGCATATGTAATGCCCTCGACTGGGGATTACAAGATGTATTTCAACGGGCAAGAGGTTCACTCTTGGGTTCCAACCGGTAGAAACACTTCTACTACGGGCGACCTTAGAATTGGTGGATGGCAGAATGGATCTTACAGTGGATACTTCGATGGATACATTGACGGAGTCTCTATTCAGAAGACAGCTTTATCAGCTAGTGACATCTCCGGCTTGCACTCTGCAGGAAGGGAAGGGCAACCTTCTGGCGTTGGAACCTTCTTGGAAGAGTTCACAATGTTTGGTGGAGGAACAGTCACCGACGGAGTTCTTTCAACATCCGCTGCGACTCCTTCTTATTACAAGAAGTCTGCGATGACTGTACCGAGTACAACTGCAACGACAGCAGTATTCTCAATGTGGTTCAATCCAGAGCAATCTCAAATGGGACTTTATTCAGATCAACACTATCCATCGCAAGTAACTTTCGGATTAAGAATGTTTAATACTGGACTTCTACACATTTCAACACCAATTGGAACTAGCAATGGGGTTAGTTTGACAACACCTTTGACTCTTAACGAATGGCATCACGCCTTGGTTACTGTTGAAACGGATGTTGCTTACACTTCTACTAGCTCTAAATCTATGACTGTAAAATTGTTTATTGACGGCGAAGAAGTTTACACCAAAACCGGAAACTCTTCCACCAAGAGAATCAGAGGTTACACTGGAATCCCTAATGGAACTAAGCACTACATAGGCGCTGAGAACTATAATGGATCCGTAAGTTATAAAGGCAATGGCCAATTTGACTTCGTGGAATGGGTTGATGACGTTACACTATCTGACGCTCAAATCTTAGCTATGTATAATGGCGGGACACGAGGTTGGTCTGTATCTGATGCTAACAACTACACTCCTTAATTTCAATTAAGCTTTGAAACATATCTTGTCTCGGCGTGAAAGCGCTGAGGCATTTTCTTTTTGAGCTCTCTTTTGGACTTTAAACTCTATTTACACTATTTATTGGAGAAAAACAAAATTCGGGAGATAAATTAATGTCTAGCATGTTAGAACAAGCAATTGCCGATGCTGCGGCTCTTAGAGAGCAGGCCATCAAGAACGCAGAACAATCCGTTCTCGACAAATATTCAAAGCAAATCAAAGAAGCTGTTGATCAAATGTTAGAGATGGGAGAGCCTCCCAGCAAAGTTGATGAAATCATCAATGAAGTTGAAAATGAATTAATGCAAGAAGAGGAAGCCGCTGCTGCGGCTGTCGGTGCTTCTGCTCCCGAAACTACTGCTCCAATCGAAGCACTTGGTGCATATGATAGTCGACCCGGAACAGAAGATTTATACACAAGAATTTCAGCTCTTGTGGAGGACTTACCAGTTGACCCTGTCGATGGAATGATTAATTTAGACCTTGGAGACTTTTCACTAGAGCAAGATGAAGCAGATGCCGCTGATGGTGGCCTGGATGACTCTCTAGGGGGTCTTGATGATCTTGGAATGGATACACCCTCTGGTGATACCGAAGGTGGCTTAGACGACATCCTTGACGACGGTGGAGACGACATGGATTTGCAACTGCAAGAAGTCTTAGATATGCTATCTGAAGGATCAGAGGAAGTTATCGAAGAGAAGCAGGTCCCCATTGATTTTGAACCTAGAACTGCAGCCAAAGGAGTTTGGAGACATAATGAAAGCGAAGAAGATTTCATCGCATCAATGGCAAACATTATATATCCAGATCCCGAAGAAGCCGAAGCTGAAGAAGCTTCTGAAGATGAAGACGACACTATGGGTGTCGTAAACGAATTAAACGAGACATTAGAGTTTCTGACGAACCAGAACAATCAAATGGAAAGCGTCCTATCCAAGATGGAAGTCTATCTTGAGGAAACACTATTGTCCAACGCAAAACTTTTATATCAAAACCGTACATTGAATGACATCTCCCTGAATGAGCGACAAAAGTCAAAAATTGTCGAAGCCATTTCAAATGCGGAGTCTCCGAAAGAAGCTAAAAAACTTCATGAGACACTCAAAGCAACAGTGGGGTCGACGCCTAATAGCAAAAGAGGCCCACAATCACTGAGCGAGTCTGTCAACCGAAGATCGAACTTAAGTTCTATGTTGAATTCGAGACAAAACATTAAAGAAAGCAAGCAATCTGAAGATTCTTTTAAAGAGAAGATGCAGAAGCTTGCAGGCATAAAAAAATAATTTAAGGAGATTTTACAATGTCTATTATCGAAACTCTAACAGAAGGGATGGTACACCGCAATATGCAACAAGAAGGTGCCGCTCTTTTAAACAAATGGTCACAAACCGGTCTTTTAGAAGGCTTGACCGATGAAAACAAAAAAGCTTCAATGGCTCGTCTATTGGAGAATCAAGCTCGCGAATTATTGCGTGAGTCTAACACAATGGCTGGTGGATCTGTCGAAGGTTTCGCTGCTGTTGCATTCCCAATCGTTCGTCGTGTATTCGCTGGATTGATTGCGAACGACTTGGTTTCTGTACAACCAATGTCTCTTCCAAGTGGATTAATCTTCTTCTTGGATTTCACTTTCGGAACAGATCCAAACAATCCACCTAACGGAGCTTATAACCGCTTAGGACAAACAAATAGTGACTCTATCTATGGACAAGGAGTAACTGGCTCTCAAATCACTGGTGGTGTTAACTTGACTTCTGTTGAGTTGGACAAGCAACCTTACGGTTTTCAATCAGCTTATTCTTCACCGACAGGCTCTATTGCTACAGATGTAGCAATCGCCAGCGTCTCTACTACATTAGATGGATTCTCTAACTCGGCAACAATCGGACACTCGACTTTTGATGAGGCCTCTATCGACTTTGATCCAGATATCGCATCAACTTATGCAGCAACAGACAAGCTTCTTCAAGTAACCGTAACAGTTGCAGCATTGGATGCTTCTGGTTTTGCAATGAACTTGGATCAAGTAGGAGCAATCATCGTTCCCTTGAAAACAGTTAATGATGGAGCTTCAGCAAAAGATCAAGCTAGCGCTGTTCAAATCCGTCGTTTGACTTCAATCTCTAGCGACAAGCTTACTTTGACCTTGACTTACAAAATGGATGCAACTGGTGGTAAAGCACTCGCCGGTGCCGGAGTAATTACTGGTGGTGGACGCGCTTCTATCTTTGGTGCTGGTTCTTATCCTGCAAAAGATACCTTTGAAGAAGGTGGTGGACTTGGTTCTATCGCTGGTGCTGCTAGTTGGGGACTTGAAGGTGAAACGCAAATTCCAGAGATCGACATCAAAGTTGAATCAATCGCAATCACAGCGGTAACCAAGAAGTTGAAAGCAAAGTGGACTCCAGAATTGGGTCAAGACTTGAACGCTTACCATAACTTGGATGCTGAAGTAGAATTGACTTCTATCCTTTCTGAGCAAATCGCTCTTGAAATCGACCGTGAAATCTTGTCTGACTTGGTTAACGGCGCAACTGCTGGGACTTTCTACTGGTCTCGCTCACCTGGTTTATTTGTAAATAGATTGACTGGTGCTGACCTTACCGCTGGCGGTGTACAAGGTCCTGACTTCACGGGTACTGTTTCTGAATGGTATGAAACTTTGATCGAAACAGTCAATGACGTCTCTGCACAAATCCATCGTAAGACTTTGCGTGGTGGTGCTAACTTCGTAGTTGTTTCTCCTGAAGTTGCGAACATCTTGGAATTCACAGCTGGATTCCGTGCGAACGTTACTGCTGACGCTGACAAAGGCGACATCGGTGCTGTTAAGGTTGGTTCTTTGAACCGTAAGTTCGACGTTATCGTTGATCCATACTTCCCACGTAACGCACTCTTGGTCGGTCGTAAAGGCGCTTCTTTCTTGGAAAGTGGATATGTTTACGCTCCATATGTACCATTGCAAACAACTCCTACCATCTTTGGACCTGAAGACTTCGTTCCTCGCAAAGGTGTTATGACTCGTTACGGTAAGAAAATGGTTCGTCCGGATATGTACGGATTGGTCATTTGTCGTGACTTGTTGTAAGATTAATTAATTAATCTTCAATTGGCTCCAAGTTTCGGCTTGGAGCTTTTTTGTTTTAAAAGACTACTTATAGATATCAATTTAAGGAGATTTATCATGCCCTCACGTTTTATCAAGAAAAGACGAAAACTAGCCCACAAGGCAAGACTAGAAGCTGAAGTCGCAAAAGTCGCATTAGATGCTATGACCGAAGGAGCCTCATCTTTGGCCAAAGAAGTGGTAGAAGAAGTAAAGGAAACACTAGATGATGCAGCAGAGACCATTGCAGTCGCAGCGAAAGAGGCGAAAGAGACAGTCGAAGACATTATTGAAGAAGCAAAAGAAGCTGTTGAAGAAGTCAAAGAAAAAAAGACAACTCGTAAGCGTTCTAGAAAATCTACTAAAAAGTAAAATAATTAAGTTTCATTTTAACCTCCTTTCCTCTGAATACCTTGGTGTTCGGAGGTTTACTTTTAATTAAACTATTTACAATGACGGAGGGTTTTATATGTCATTTCCTGATCTTACACCAACATCAACATTATCAGCTATTGTATTATCCGAAAAGGGAACAGAAGCCGATGTTGTCGAGTCATTAGCGATTGGTTTTTACACATCAGATGCTTTTTTATCAGGTGCTGCAGCACAGGTAGCATTCACATACAAGAGACTTGGTGGAGACGTTCTTGATATCGAGATCACAAACAAAAACGTCTATAATCACTACGAGGAAGCCTGTTTAGAGTATTCCTATATCGTGAACCTACATCAAGCACGAAATGCCTTAGGGAGCGCCCTAGGAGGCCCTACAGGGTCTTTTGATCATAAGGGCGAAGTATCTGGATCAGACTCGGTATCTCTTAAGTATCCCAAGTTTCAATTCGACTATGCCTTCAGGGCCGCAGATAAGTTTTCAACAGAAGCAATGGTTGGTGGTACTCAACCAATCTATTCAGCATCCTTTGATAGGGTCATAAAACAACAAGACTATGACCTTCAACATATCGTATCTAGCTCTCAGGAGGGAACGCCTTGGGCTGGAATGGATAATAAGAGAATTAAAATAAGACAAGTATACTACATATCTCCGAGACAAATGTGGAGATTTTATGGATATTACGGTGGCCTAAACGTTACTGGTGATATGCACAATTACGGACAGTATGCCGATGATTCATCATTTCAAGTAATACCGCCTTGGCAAAACAAGCTTCAAGCTATACAATATGAAGATCACTTGTATACAAGGACATCTCATTATTCGTATGAGTTGATTGACAATAGATTAGTACTATATCCAGCCCCAGACGCTGTTTCCCCAGAAAAGTTCTGGTTTAGATTTACTGTCGAAACTGGTAACGAAGCATTCACTACTGGCTCATATGACTCTGGTGTTGATGGAGTTAACAACATGAACACTATGCCTATGGAGAACATTCCTTTTAATAAGATTAACTCCATCGGCCAACAGTGGGTCAGAAGGTTCTCCTTAGCGCTCTCTAAAGAGACCCTAGGACAAGTTAGAGGTAAGTTTGGGGGTAGCATACCTATTCCCGGAGACACGGTCTCCTTGAACGCCTCAGACCTTCTAGGACAAGCTTCTAGCGAACAGCAGACATTAAGAGAAGAGCTCAACAAGCAACTTGATGAAATGCTCTATGCTAAGATTGCCGAGACAGATAAAGCAATGGTGGACAATATGGACGCAATCGTCTCAAAGACTCCGCTAAAGATTTTTGTGGGGTAATCTAGATGGGTAAATGGGAAAGACCAGCACAGCCACCTGCGCCTTTATTCTTAGGTGAGAAAGAGAAGAACCTCGTAAAGCAGATCAACGATGAGATCATCGAGAGAGTTGTTGGTCAACAAGTCCTGTACTTTCCCATCGACGTTGACAACACAGAATTCCATCCATTATATGGAGAGGCAATAGAAAAGACCTTTCTGCATCCAATAAGAGTTTATGCTTTGGTTACCTACAATGGTGTTGAAACAGCAGACTTAGAAAACATCGCACTCGACAAGTCGACAAAAATTACCGTCAACTTCCACAAGAGAAGATTGACTGAAGATCAAAATCTATTTGTCCGAGAGGGTGACTTTGTAAGGTTTGGATCTATCTACTATGAGATAGTCAAGCTAAACGAGCCCAAGCTTCTCTTTGGACAACCAGAGAGCCGGTTTGAGATATCAGCTGACTGTATAAGAGCAAGAGACGGAGTATTCAATGCAGGATAGTCAAGTTCCAGAAGTACCATCAACATTAGAGAATATAGACACTGCTGTGTTTAGGTTTGTAGATGAGACACTTAATGCCCACGTAAGAACAAATCAGGGCATCGAGAAGGTTAAGGTATTGTGGTTTGGTTCAGAAAGAGCTTATCAGATAAAAAACAACAAAGACTTGAGAGATAGTGTTGGCAAGTTAAGGCTTCCAATCATCACAGTCGCACGAACTGGTGTCTCAAAAGATGATGCTTTTAAAGGCGCAGTTCAATCGGAAGAGCTCGACAATAACAAGATTATGATAAAGAGAGTCATTAAACAAGACAAGACTCAAAACTTTAAGAACGCTGACCGACGTAGAGAGACCGGAGACAATACCGGACCAACAACTTCAAAGAAAGTTGTCTACGAAACAATATCAATCCCAAGGCCCGTATATGTGGCTTGCACATTTGAAGTATTTATCCGAACAGAATATCAACAACAAATGAATCAGATCTTACCTCTCCTTATTTCCGAGAGAAAAAGAAACTTCACCGTTCAAAATGGTGGATACAAATATGAAGCGTTTATCGACTCAGACTTTGGTACATCAAGCTCCGGTAACCTTGGAGAAGAAGAAAGAATATTCACAGCGAAAGCGACCATCAAGATCCTCGGCTACCTAACGGGCAATGACCATAATGACGACGAACCTTTCATTCAGAGAAAGGAGTCGGTAGTTGAGGTCAAGATCTCAAGAGAGCGTGTGATTGTTGGAGATAGTAAACCTTGGGATAAGTCGGGTGAGAAATTTAGAGATTTATGACTTTGGGCTTTTATTTAACTATTTACTAGGAAAATAATATTTTATTAGGAGTAAATTAATGCCTACCAAGTTTGACTTTGCGTCTCCCGGAATTGAGCTGAGAGAGATCGACCAATCACAAGTAACCCTAGTACCTGAGGAAGATGGATTGCTTCTCATCGGTAGATCTAGAAAAGGGCCCTCAATGAAACCTGTTAAGGTTAACAGTTTGGAAAACTTTATCGAAGTTTTTGGAAGACCAATGGATGGGGTTAAGAGCCAAGATCCATGGCGAGAAGGTAATACTGGCGCTCCTTCATATGCTGGCTATGCTGCTCAAGCCTATTTGGCTGCTGGAGTTGGCCCTGTTAAATTCCTTCGCTTAGCTGGAATTAAAGAAGCTGGTGCATCTTATGAAGCTGGTTGGAGTGTTCCTCAGGATAACCTTGGAGGCGCAATCACTACCGTTGGCGCAGTTCAATCTGCCGTTGGAATCTTTGTCGCATCTAACACAAACCCTGCTACTCAAGCTGCTTCTGTGACGGTAACTATTGACGACACCGGTCGATCAACAACCGTTGATGGAGACACTTTAACTATTGAAAATGCTTCTGGTGTTGGGATTGTATTTACTTTCAAAACAACCGTAGTAGCCGCTACTGATATAGGACCTGTTCCGACTATTTGTGGAACTAGAGCACAAATGGCAACTGCGATGGTTGCTGTTATCAATAATCATGCGGACTTCGAAGCAGTGCAAGCAGATCCTGCAGATGATTTCTTCATCATAACACAAGCAGTTTCCGGCCCCACTGGTAACACTCGAACTATATCGTATAGCAGAACATTGCTCTTCACAGTTGCCTCTGGAGTCATAACGTTTACAGGCGGTCTTCCAACGACAGCTGCATTAAGCGGAACACTTGCTGCAGTTCTTTACATGAGCGCAAGTAACATCACATTATCTGGTAATGGACGTTTTGGAACAGCCATCACTAAAGATGGAGCAACCGCTATTGTTAAAGGGACAAGTGGTTGGACCGCTCATGTATCTGGTGGCGTTAACGCTGAACAAGAATATACCTTTAACTTCGACTCAGCATCACCAAACTTTATCAGAAATGTTTTTAACACAGATGCTACAGAGTTCGCAGATGGAACAGGTACTAATGCTTTGAACTACTTCTTAGGCGAGACCTTTGAACATGCAGTTAATAGACTAGATGCTAGCAATGACCTCATTGCTTTCACAGCAGCGATTCGTTCTGGATCAAATGGTGAATTCACTGATTGGCAATCCGAAGCCACAGCAGCAAAGTCTGGTTGGTTTATCGGTGCGAAGCCTGCACAAAAGAAATTGTTTAGATTGGTAGCTTTAGAAGAAGGCTCAGACTTTCACAAGAATCACGTCGTGAGAATCAAAGATATTCGTCGCGGTACTGCTCTTAGTCCAAATGCTACATTCTCTTTGGAGATCGCTGGTGTTGGAATGAAGGCTTCTCAATACATTGAAAAGTTTGTAAACTTAACTTTAAATCCTGCTGATGCGAATTATATCGAAAAGAAAATTGGGAACATCAATCAAGAATGGAATGGCAAAAAAGTTATTACCACGGGTACATACACTAACAATTCTAACTTAGTCAGAGTTGAAATGCCTACAGCTACAGCGACAATCGGAGCTGACTTTCCAGTTGGATTCGTTGGACCAAGAACTTATCTTGGCGATGTTGCAATTACACAACTCAATGCTGCTAGATCTGAAGATTGGATCTTCGGTAAAAATACCTTACCAGACGGTCAGTCTAATAAACTAATTGACGAACTCAAAGTTGGCGATACAGTAACTGTTTCTTATCCGAAATATGGGTTGTCAACAGTAGGTACGAATATAAGAAACGGAGACTATGGTTCTACTGCATTACTTGGACTCTCTTACGCTGCTCAAAAAGGCGACGAGAACTTCGGAGACCTAGGTCAATTAAGAGCAGACTCTCTATTTCAGCCACACTTAGCAGAAGGTGATGCACTGTCTGAAGCATCATACACGTTCACTTTGGACGAAGTTAAGAAGCTTGGCGGCAAGTATTTCTTCGAATCTGGTTCAACCCCAGTAATAACACTTGCTACACTTATTGACACAGATGGTGTTAAGCAATTTGTCGCACCATTCTTCGGTGGATTTGACGGACTTAACATTAAGTTGCAAAACCCATTCAACAAAGTTGAGTTGGATGCAAGCGGATACGCTCAATACTCAATGGAATCTGCGCTTAACATGGTAGCAGATAGAGACGTTATTCGTTATGACTTGATCTCTATACCGGGTGTTACAAACCGTTCAGTAAATCAAGACTTGATTTCACAAACTGAGGCTCGTGGTGATGCATTAGCAATTATCGATGTTGAAGGTATTTTTTCACCTGCAGTTGATAATGGTCTTACTACAGATACTCCTCAAACCATCAGTGGTATTGTCGGTGAAATAAATGCTGCCGGATTAGATAGTTCTTATGCTGCGACTTATTATCCAAATGTCCGATTGTCTGATACTTTAAATGGAAATGGAACTATTATCGTAGCTCCACCATCAGTAGCTGCTCTTGGAGCGATTGCGAAATCAGAAGCTGACTCTCAGCCATGGTTTGCGCCTGCTGGATTCCAAAGAGGTGGACTAAACCCTCTTGGTGGATCTGGAGGTCCTGCAGTACTAGGAACAATCGAACACTTAACTAAAGCTGATCGCGATAGCTTATACGAAGTAAACATCAATCCAATCGCACGTTTCCCTGCAACAGGTGACACCGTGATCTTTGGACAAAAAACTCTTCAACAATCAGCATCTGCATTAGATAGAATCAACGTTCGTCGTTTGATGAACTATCTGAAGAAAGAAATCGGAGATATTGCTGATACTATCTTGTTTGATCAAAACGTCCAAGCAACTTGGAATCGTTTTAAGGCTCAAGCAGACATCGTTCTCTCCGGAGTTAAGGCTGAATTTGGTGTTACTGAATACAAGCTTGTTCTTGATGAGACCACCACAACCCCAGATCTTCAAGATCGAAACATTTTGTACGCAAAGGTTTTCGTTAAGCCTGCCCGTGCGATCGAGTTTATCGCTGTTGACTTTGTTATCACTCAAAGTGGCGTAGAATTTTAATCAACACTAATTATTAATAAATAGGAGAATTACATTATGTCATTTTGGACAGAAGCATCGATAGAGCCTAAAAGAAATTTTAGATTTAAAGTGGAGATCACTGGTTTTGGGGACAACTCTGTTATCTGGTGGGCGAAGAACTTCAAGACCCCATCTTACGATATCGCGGAAGCAACTCACGACTTCATGGACAACAAGTATTACTTTCCTGGTCGCTTGACTTGGACTGATTGCAGCATGTCTCTAGTGGACCCAGTTTCACCAAATGCAGCTCAATTAACCAATGATATCGTCTTAAAGGCCGGTTTCAAAATTAAGACCGCTAACGATCTTAATGTAGCTGGAGCATTGACTACAATGTCCAAAAAGAATTCTGTAAATGTTGCTACCAAATCCGTTATCGTTACAATTTTAAATTCAGAAGGTAACATGATTGAAGAATGGACCTTGCAGAATGCTTGGTTGAAAGGAGTTTCGTTTTCTGACTTATCTTATGACAACGATGACTTGAGAACAATCGACATGACTTGGCGATATGACTGGGCTGAATGTGCTCACGGCGACGGAAGCGCTTCACAATTCACGACTAACAACTAATAGAGGCTATACATGACCTTTTGGACGGAAGCAAGTCTTGAACCTAAAAGAAACTTTAGATTTAAATTGTTAGATGGCGATCAGACAACTTGGTGGTGGGCTAAGTCGGTTGATAAGCCATCTTTCGAGATTTCTAACAGTGAATATCAACTTATCAATCACAAATTCAAATATCCCGGTATTGCTACATGGAAACCCATCTCATTAATTGTAGCAGACGTAGGAGATATTATCAACCTACTAGTGGACGAGTTGAGAGAATTAGGATATGTAGACCCTAGTAGCGAGGATCCCATGGAAGGCTTGGCAAAAGCTAACAAAGGATTCATTGAAGGACTCTCAATTCAACAATTGGATGCCGATGGAGAACCAGTTGAATCATGGACAGTCAAAGGAGCTTTCATGACTTCGCTGTCTTTCTCGAGACTTGACTATGGAAGTGATGACATAACAGAAATAACAATAGAAGTGGCCTACGACTACGCCACTTTTGAATAATTGGAGGTATAATGGGAAGAAATTCCAACCGTCTGGGATCAGACAATAAACCAGAGCACTCAGATGCTTCACCAATGAGTCCATTAAATTTTGTGGCTCCAACGGAGGTCGTTGACCTTCCATCAAAAGGTCAGGGATATCCAGAAGACCATCCTCTAAACGGGATTGACTTTGTTGAGATTAAATTCATGACCGCAAAAGATGAAGACACGCTTTCAAACCAATCTCTTATAAGAAAAGGGATCGCACTAGAGAGAGTACTTCAAAACATCATTGTAGACACCGAGATTGACCCTCTAAGTCTTCTTGTGTGTGATCGCAACGCAATACTCATCAAAGCTCGTGCGACGGCTTACGGGGCGAATTACGACGCCATAGTTAACTGTCCCAAGTGCGCAACCAAGAACATGATGACGTTTGATCTGATGTCGCCAAAGATCGAAGGTGGTCTTGACGAAGAAGGAATGAACATTGTTCAGTACTTTGGAAATGGACTATACCAAACAAAGATGCCGGGCACAAAGTTCACGGTTAAGTTTAGGCTCGCAAATGGCGAAGACGAAAATAGAATCATGGAAATGGCCATTCAAGGTAAAACAGTTGAATATGGCGCAGTGGAACAATACAAGAAGATGATCAAGTCAGTTGAGAACTTCATAGAAGAAGAAGTGATCCACTCTTACGTTGACAACATGATCGTATCCGATGCTACACATTTTAAGAAATGCTTGAGAAGTTGTACTACAAGCGTCAGAATCGCACAGACTCTTACTTGCAAGAGTTGCTCTAACGAGCAGGAGGTCGACGTTCCTTTTGGAACGGACTTTTTTTGGCCTAACATCTAAGTTCATGGAAGGAGTCTATGAACAGTTCTTCATTTTGAAACACTTTGGAGGCTGGTCATTGACCGAAGCATACAATCTTCCAATCGGTTTGAGGAGTTGGTTTGTTGAAAGAATGAAAAAACAGTTCGAAGAAGAAGCCAAGGAAATAAAGAAAGCCCAAAAGAGACGGTAACGTCCTTTGGGTTTTTGTTTTTCGAAGCTAATTAGGGAATAACGAGGGACAACACATGGCGACATACACAAAAGAACAGCTGATGGCGATTATCAAAGGAATTTCCGATGATAAAGATCTCACCAAAGAAGCCAAAAAAGCATGGGGTTCCAAAGGCGGGGCATCGTCAGGTATCGATACTGAGGCGAGTGAGATGGCGCTTGAACTAGAAAAGTCTAGAGCCAAACTTCTAATGCAGTCCGCCAAAGCAATGCAGGACCATACTGCTGCTAGAGAGCAAGAAGCAAAGATGATAAATGCTGAGTTGTTATTGTTGGCTCAAAAACAGGGCTTGGAGGAAGTAACCGAGGCCAACCAGAAGTCAGCATTGCATAACCTCAAAGAAGCAATAAAGGCAGGGGAAGAGATTGGTTCTCTGACTGGTCGGTTCGGTGCTGATTTTGATACTCTAATCGAAAAATATAACGAAGTCTCCTTGGAGCAAGCAAGGATTAATGATTTATCAGAAGAACACAAGAGGAGTGTATCAGATCTTGTTGATGGTATGGGCAGCCTTGTTGGCCTTACCGACAAGTTTAGCAACAGCTTTGTAGGAAAAATGGAAAGCACTTTTAGATTGTTTCAAGACACCTCGGCTGATGGACTTGCTGCATTGGATGATTTTAAAGCTAAATTCAAGACAATGTTTTCACTACAAAATATCGCAATGAACATCGGAAGCAAAATCTTCTCCGAATCAATGAAAGTTTTAAACGCATTTGACGCTGGTCTTGCGACATTAGCAGCAAAAACTGGAACTGTCGGTAAATTTAACGATGTACTCTACGACACACAGAGAGCAGGAAACCTGCTTGGCGTTTCGATGGATGGTGCAGCAAATGCGATCATTGCCTTAAATGCGGGGACATCTCAATTCGCCAAGCTATCAAAGCAGACTCAGACAGACTTAGCAATTTCCACTTCACAAATGGAAAAACTTGGAGTTAGTGCCTCAGATACAGCAGAGTTCATGGAGAACGCATTTAAAATAATGGGCATGGGTGCGACTGAAGCAATCGAAACTCAAACAGAACTAGCAATGGCTGGTGTTCAACTGGGTATTGGTGCAGATAAGATCGTTAAAGACTTCAACGCAGCATCAAAGACGCTTGCTGTATATGGAAAGGGTTCGATCAAAGTATTCAAAGGCTTGGCTGCTCAAGCTAAGGCTGCAGGGGTTGAAGTTGGAACTTTGCTCGGGATCGTTCAAAAGTTTGACACATTCTCCGGAGCTGCAGAAGGCGCAGCACACTTCAACGCACTACTTGGTACTCAATTGTCTACAACTCAAATGTTGATGATGACGGAAGATGAGAGAATGAAGACTCTTGTGCAACAAGTTCAAGCACAAGGTATAGCATTTGGAGAAATGGACAGGTTCACTCAAAAATCAATTGCTGCCGCAGCAGGTATCACAGATATGAACGAGGCAAATAGGATCTTTTCAATGAGCCTTGCTGACTATGAAGCAAATGCTGCCGAGATGGAAAACAACGCTGCAGCACAACAAAAATTTGACGATGCAGTTCAGGGAACCGTCAAGACAATGGATAAGTTCCAGAATCTCGCAACAGAATTAATCATAATGGTCCAACCTGCCCTAGAGAAACTTGGGGAGATCGCCGATTATCTAACGGACGCATTCCAAAATATGAGCAAAGAAACAAAAGAAGCTCTTGGGACCGCAGCGTTGGCTATCTCTGGTATCTTGGTGATTGCGCCACTCTTCGCAGTCGGTGGAGGTTTGATGGCTGGTCTAGCAGCAATTGGCCCAGCCATCGCAGGTATTGGAGCAGGAATTGCTACTGCGACTGCCGCAGTGACTGCTGTTGCTGCAACTGGAATTGGCGCTGGCGTCTTGGGTGCTCTTGTATTAGCTGGTGGTGGAATCGCAATGACCTTAGCTAGCATGGCGGATAGCAAGGCAAAAATGGCGGAATCAAATGCGAAAATGGTCAGTGAAGGCTCCGATACAATCAAAGCAATGGCTGATATTGGAAATGCGGACTTCTCAGGAATCGCAACGAAGTTTAGAGGAGCTATGCAGGAACTGACCAAAATGGGTTCGGACGTAAAAGTTACGTCAACATTGCAAAACCTTGCACTGATTGGTTCCAATACTGCTTTCGACATGACTGGTGCGAAAATTGCGGCATCAAGCACGAACGTAACGGCAAATGTGTCCAACGTATTCGATGGAATGAAATTGACTTTGGAAGCCGGTGGGCAACAGTTCGAGGCCTATATTAAAGATGTTGCTGCAAACACATCGATGTCAGTTTAAGGAGAATTAAATGACGAGTTATATTGATAATTATGCGACGAAATCAGGCGCAATGATTGAAATCTCAGGGGTGATCCCAGGCGCGAGTGTTGATTTTTACGCATTCATCACATCCTTCAACGACAGTTTGTCTTCGAACTGGACGGAAGAGCAAGTCTATGGACGCCAAGATCCAATTGGAACATTCCAAAATACCTCAAGGAAGATATCTTTGAGTTTTGATTTGCCTGCGGTGGATATCGCAGAGGCCAAAAAGAATTTGACCAAAGTAAACAAAGTAAAGCAGTTCATGTATCCTGCTTATCACACAAGTATCGCACCACCGTCAGGGTCTACGACGACTATCACTAGAAATGCTCTGTCTCTTGCGAAGTCACCTTTGGTTCGATTAAAGTTCGCAAACTTAATTCAAAATGGTTCCGAAAAAGGACTATTAGGTTGGATCGGTTCATTCAGTGCGACACCAGTCATAGACATGGGAATGTTTAATGAAGGGGAGGAAAGAGAAGGAAAGTTTTTCCCGAAAGTATATAACGTATCTCTGGACTTCACACCGCAACACGAATATGACTTAGGATGGAATTCAACTGGTGGAGAGCCTGTAACTTCTACATTCACTAAGTTCCCATATGATGGAGGATCTTAATTATGTCAAGACTTAACTCAAGAAGAATAGCTAAAAACAGAAATGAAATGTATGAAAAAATCTTTGAAGATCGAGGAGTGAAAGAAATAGAGCAATTCGCAACGCCTGTTTTGTCAAACCCTTCGCAAGAAGATATTGATAGAATCCCGACGATTACTCACTATTGGTCTAATGGCGAGAAGTTCTGGTATTTAGCTTCGAAGTACATGGGGGACCAATCTCTATGGTGGATTATTGCAAAATTGAATAATACTCCAACGGAAGCTCACCTCACAGAAGGAGACGAGATTAAGATTCCCACGAATGTTGCGGTTGCACTTGAGGTGTTAGGATGAGCCCAAATCTAAGAACGAGAACAGAAGGACTCTTAATGGGAAAATTTTCCCCGCAGAAAATATCTGCTGGACCATCCAACTTGATCAATGTGGACATAAAGAACATGCTATTGAATCCGTTTTTTATCGACGATTACATGACCTCGGATCTAGAAACGGCGATTGATGATTATTTAGCCGGCAGAGCAATCACAATCTTTGGGCCAAATTTTGAAAATGAAGAAGACTACAAATATGCTGTTTCCCACTGGTTGGTCTTGTCTGATGGGTTAGATGTGAACAATCCGGTCAATAGAGGATTCTTTGAACTCCTTTTGCTCTCCGTCTACTCAGACAAGAAGATAAACTACATTACTTATGATACCGACAACAACATCATCTTAAAAAAAATCGACCCGGTCAAGACCGAAATCGCAGAAAACAAAATAAATGACTCAATAACAAAAGCTATGAAAAATGGAACAGTAGGAGAATTGTTTAAAGAAACATTCTTGGGAACGCTCATAGACAGAGGGTACACCTACGATGATTTCAAGTTAAAATTGTCTGAAAAACTATCCGATAAACTTATCTCGTCTAGAGAGACTGGGTTTCAAGTGCAGACTAGTTTGTCTCCTGAATTTCTAGGAGAAACCAAGGACACCACAGCAGTAGATAAAATTCAACAAGTTGCTAGTGCGTCGGTCTCGGTGCTCCCTACAGTTACGGGCGCATTCAAATTATTTGAAATAATTGGAGATGGCGAAGGTCCACTATCTATAATTATAGATGGAGATAAGGCTTATTTGAGCAAAGAATATAAAACGGTTAATGTGACTCACGCCACAACCATACCTGTTGATAAATTGGAAACATTCAAAAAATTGACAAAATGGAACACAAAGGCCACAATACTTGGAAAGACAACTCCCCCCGAAGACCAAGACCCAGATACAGCGATATATTATACTGATGATCAGATCGACATCTTAGCTAAAGCGTTGAGGGGGAAGGATATTACCAAAAACCCTTTTAACTTCTACAGTGGTGAGTTTTATGACTCATGGGGAATTATTTTCGATAGTGATTATTGGACAGCATTTGGAGAACAATTGGGAGAAAATAGGTCCAAGTTCATCGACAAGGCCACAGGGCTCATAAAACTCTCTAATCCAGATCCCGAAGGAGACTATGATGTTTTACAAACGCCATTTTGGACCGGTAAACTTTTAAAAGAGTTCGAGGCGGAAGATGATACACCTGTAGAGTTTCCGCAGATCAACACAAGTACTTTGGTCGGAGGTACGGCCGCAATCATGACCAAGTACGGTGTAACCAAAATAAATGCTTGGAGAATGCTAACGGTCTTAAACAAGCAATATCCACTTGGGGGATCATCTAAGTGGAAGACGGGAAATATAAGTGTAAACGCGTTCAAACAGTTAACCAAGATGGGTAAGGTAGGAAAAAACACTCAGAGATTAGTGAGAGCAACTAAGGTCATAAGATTCATAGTGAGCCTAAAGGGTGTCCTTCTCGCATTCAACCTTGCTATGCTGGCTGGTTTCGGCCAGTCTCTTTATGAGGCAGCATCGGAACGGTCACAGTCAGATAGATTAGAAAGACTGGTTTTAAATAAATATCAAAACTTCCTGGGGAATGCCATACATGCGCTTGCGAATGGTAAATCTGTAGGTGCCTCGTTTAGAGCCACAGTAGCCGATGATGAATTTTTAAAAAAAACACTATCCATCTTCGCTATAGATAAGGATGTTGAAAGAAGATTAAGGTTGTGGAATAGGTTTTCTTTTGAATTAAGTAGAGATGAGAACTTTCTTGATGATAGCAATGTTGGTGCAGCCAAAGCCGCTGCTGATGATGCGATTGGAAAGGCTTTCGCCAATATACCTTTACCCGACATAACCACGCTCACAGATGAACAGATCCAAGACCGGCAAAAATTTTACAAACAATGCGCTTTAATGATGAACATGTCAAAGCTCGCAATACCTTATGAGGAACACATAATAGATCGCCAAGCATCAGAAAATCCTGATGGGCCGAACCCAGAAAAACCATTCGGTGGTAGATTTTGGAGAGCGACTTCAGAAAACAAAGAGCAGTTGATTAATAATATTTTTTCTTCAGAAAAATCCCAATACCTATTTGAAGCCCCTCCTCATATTATGACTCAACTTGTACCAAAATTTAGACTATATAAGGTACTAAATGATCCAGCCGGGAAGTTGCAAAGAACTGAGTTTATATTCCCGATGCATACCGACTTGTCAAGAAGTAAAAACTTTACAAACCCTCAAGCAGGAAGAAGTGGAACGGTAGTGGAGGGAAAAGTCCAATCTTTCTTGGAAGCTGAGTTTGACAAGGGAGATGGTGTTGGCCTTAAGAGTTTCACTTTAGAATTCAATGGAACAAATCCAGCAGAAGCTAGAAATGATGTTAAAGGTACCATGACCTTGTTTTTTCAGAGCTTCGCGGATTTCATTAGAGAGAGAAAGTCTTACAATGGAGATACCTTTAGTTTTGTAGACTTGATTGTTCAACCAGAACCAGACGATGATGAACGCGTACAAGGAGTACCCGTCACCAGCTTGAGACAGTATGACCCATCTTTTTACAGAATTATGGTGGAGACTGGATATAATGTTCCGGATAGTCTCGAAGGGATTGGAAGCGACTTACCTAACATCCGATCAGCAATCAAGAATATGAATAAGTCATTCTACTTATGTATGATAGATCACAGCTTTAATATTAAAAATGATGGGACTGTCGAAGTTAGTCTAACATATAGAGCGTATGTTGAAACTGCTCTTAAGAGTCTGAGATATGATGCCTTGGCGACGCCGGAAGTGATACATCAGAGACTAGTCAACGAAACGAAACTAAATGAATTGGCTATCTCGAAAAAATGCACCATTGATCAATTGACTGATGCTAAAAAGACAATCGCTGCTATTGAAGAGGTCCTGTTGAAGCAATCACTAAGTTCTATCATGAAAAGGTTGCAAAAAAATAATAAGATATTTAACTGTGTTATAGACGACAATCATCGGAGACAGTTTCTGGACAATGGATACTTCCGAGAGTGCGATATTTTAGGCACCGTTGCACTAGACAAAGACAAAGCCAATGCGAACTCTGGAGATTTAGGTATTGTACTTAACACGAGACTACCAGAGAACAGCAATGGGTTTGACTTTAACGACGCAGACAAGAATGACACTCTTGTTCAGTATTTTTTCTTTGGAGACTTGCTTTATACGGTCTTAGATTCTCTATACCTAGAGAGAGACAATGGTAAGGCAAGAGGTTTGGCAAACACGATGATTATCTTGGGATCTTTTGAATTTCAATTATTCCAAGAAACGCAGACTAATTCATTTAATATCTCTCATATACCAATTTCTGTTGAATTTTTCTCTAGATGGTTTGTCGACAACGTTCTAAGTCAAAAATCCACACGAAGGTCTTTTCCAATCTTGAACTTTATCAGATCTCTTTCAAACGCATTGGTATCAAATGCGATGCTAGAGGCATGTGTTAATCGCGATATCGAAAAAAGATTGATTTTTCAAACCGGACAATTTTCTTCATACTCAGACACCAAAGAAGACAAGATCGGTAGCCTAATTGGAGTGTCTAGAGCCAACGCTATCTTAGACACTGACGACAACAGGTTGCCTTCAAATATTGAGGGTGAAAATACAGTGCAGCCTGCGGGATTGCCTTTAGAGGGCAGCCCAGCTGGTGATTCAAAGATTGAAAACTTCTTTCACTATATCATATTGAACCCAAATGGATCAACAAGAAGCCACAAGGGAGTCGGGGATTATGCACTAGACATTGGTAGTGGGATATTTCATATTGAGATTGGATCAAACAGGGGACTGGTAAAGACAGTTCAATTTTCAAAAACAGATTTACAATATGTTCGCGAAGCTAGATTTATGCGCAATGGTGTTGACGGTTTATTACAATTATCTTCAGTTTATAGCGTGTCCATTGAGATGTTTGGAAATACACTATTCTATCCGGGAATGGATCTATGGTTAAATCCATATGGTTTTGGAGGGACTGCACTGGGACACCCTAGAACCGGCGGGCTTGAGAAAAAAAGGTCTCTTGCTAACGTTCTAGGTATAGGTGGGTATCACACAATCACCGGCGTATCCACAACACTTACTCCTAGTTCATTTACAACAAGCGTTAAGGCTCAACATTATTATTCTGGAGATAAAGAGAACAACTCTGTTGCTCCGTCCAATTCTGTGCCGGAAAGCAGTGATGAATTGCTCATTGAAACATTTGGTATCGATGCTGCCGCGAACAAAAACGCCGCAGATGCTAGATTCTGTGAGAAAGCAATTGTTGATTTACAAGAAGTTATGGGCGGTGCACCATTTGTTCAGGTCATTCCACAAGAAGAAATAGAAGCACAAACATCTACACCAGCACCAAGTGCACAAACTGCTGCGGCTACGTCAAGCAGCGTTGTAAGTCTAACTACTGATCAACAAGCGAACCTTCAAGGTTCTGCTGTAGATGGAGATACGAGAGTTGTTACAAGTCGTTCTAACACATTTACAAATATCGGTGGAAAAAACATCCCTCTAGAGATAGTCGCTTATAATAACGGGGAGATAGAATATGTATACAAAAATACTGATGGTTCCGAAGTAAGAGCTACAGAATATCCAACGGCGTAATACTTATATCATGAGCAACTTTAAAGGAAACAATAATTCGAAAGCACTCAAAACAGCTTTTGACAGAGCAAATTACAAACTCAATGCATTCTCCCCAAGTGAGATTCAAGTTGTGGATTTTAATTTTGCCGAGAAGTCATTCTATGGAAGAGTCAATAGGCAACTTGATCCAGTCATCGCGAACGAGTCTTTCTTAAGAACCTTTCACAATCAAGACTTTCAAATCATGAACTTTGTTGGTGATCAATTCAAAGAGATGTATATACGCTATGAGAACGCTTTAAACCTAAGTCTAATAAACAATGAAGATCCTAACCTATCAAAATTGACTGTTATTCGTGGTTGGGAAAGCCCGATAAAAGGATATTCCGATTTCATGGCCTCATTCATGGATGATTTTCTCGTGAAAAAAATGATCCCTATTGATAGGAAGATCGATTCATTCGAAACTTTCTTGAAATTTTTCGAAGCACATGTTCTCACTGAAGATATTGGTTCAAAGATAACCCTCTCAGGCTTCATGAAGTCCAAACAAAGCTCCGCCTTCAACACAGGTCTAGCTTTACAGTTAGCTCCTGTTGGTTTCGCAAATGATGCTAATAAAGAAAGTGCGATTCTAAACTCACCGAACTATGCATTCTTTATGAATATGGCCAAACAGTTTGGATTTTCCGTCAATCTCCAAAATCCCAGCGTGCTGGTGTCTGACTTAGCTCATCCAACTACAACAAAGTTTCGAGAAAGATATACATTGTTAACTGTTGCTTCAGTATTCGAAAAGCAATACTATAAAACAAACAATTTTGACTTTGACTTATTATCACAATACCTACTTGATACTTACAATTCATTTGTTTATCTAAGACCGAATTTAAAGGAAGTATATGTATGTAATAATAAAACTAAATCTAATATATCTAAAAGAAACAATATTAATAGTATAGATTATATTATATTATTATTATTATATATTAAAATAAGAAATATGGAAGAACTTTTTCCGTTTTCTGATTCCGAAATGAGATCTATCCACAACACCTCCATAAGATTGTTTGCGATAACACCAGAACAAGCAATGCAATTCATTGAATCTCAATTCAGAGACAGGTACAACACCAAGGAAGGGTCGCTGACCTATTACAAAAAAAAGTTTCACAAATAACTTGACAAGCCTGTTGAGATATGTTATTCTATTAGTACCGTCACACTTATTATAACACATTTCGGAGGACCCTGCAGATGTTTTTTCAACTTTTAGACAATAAATTAGATTGTGCTGGAACTTACCTAGACGGTCAGTTCATTTGGCAAAGAATTCCAGAAGGAATATCAAAAACGTGGTCATATTCAGACCACCTATTCGGTATGGATGTCGATTACGCTAGTTTGCTTGTTGAGGGCAAATCACTCGATTCTGTATGTCCAGAATTCTTAAGGGAACGGTGGAGTTCTGTTAGTAAATTGATGAAGTCTCACTTCAAGAGTTTTATTACATCGAAGATTGATCTTGACGATGTCTGCTTTTACGATGTCGTACCTCAGAAGCATTTGATTCACTACTTCGACACCAAGAATGAAATCACCAAGTGGATTTTTGATAACTACGAGAGACCTGAACACTACACTTTATTAAAAAACGCCCAAGCGGCCATAAAGGAATTGAAACGACACCCAATCAACCTTAATTCATTCGCTCTATATTGTATATCTGCAGATGATTTAAAGGCAAAGCATCTTTACAGTCAATTTGGCGAAACAACCCCATACATTGATTACAACTTGTTTGGAACAATTACTGGTCGACTAACAACTAAGAAAGATTCTTTTCCAATATTAAATCTTAAGACAGAACTCAAAAACCACGTCTATCCAACCAATGATGTGTTCTTGGAACTTGATTTCAACGCTTCCGAGATTAGAACAATGCTTGCATTGTTAGAACATGAACAACCAGAGGAGGATATTCATGAATGGAACATCAAAAACGTTTTTCGAAAAGATCTTAGCCGAGACGAAGCAAAAACAAAAATATTCGCTTGGCTCTACAACCCAGAATCTACAGCCATTGAATCAGATTACTACGATAGAGAAATACTCTTGGAAAGATATTATGACGCCGAAAGTGAAATGGTCAGCACTCCATTCGGGAGAACAATTGCAACTACCCCTAGTAAAGCACTCAATTACCTTTTACAATCAAGTTCCTCTGATAACACACTCGAACGATTTATCAAAATTTCTGGTTTCCTTAGGGCAACAAGATCCCATGTTACTGCGATTGTTCACGATAGCGTTATCATTGATCTTCATGCCGACGACAAACGACTCATCCCTGAATTAAAGGAAATATTTGGGAACACCCGCTTGGGCAAGTTCAAGGTTAACTGCTCAATGGGTAAGAGTTTGGGGAAACTAAAAGAGTTTTCATGGTAGTTGGTGATTTGGTTGTCCTTTCTGATTGTCAAACAACAGGATATAGGAACGGTGAGATTGGAATTGTGACTAAAATAGAAGAAGTCGGACAACTATTTAGGTTATATTGGGTATTTATGAGTGACGGGGTAGAAGTTCCAATGTGGGACACGGAACTTGAGGTATTCAATGGAGAAAGGGGATCTAGTAATTATAGTTGAGTCGTTGCCTCATTGGTCATGGTCAACATATACTACGGGCCACATAGGATTGGTGAGAAATGTAAGGATCGGCACAATAGATTCTCGAGACCCAATTTATGAAGTATTTTTCCTCCATAATAGTAAGACACATCCTGTTCTGAAGAGTTTTATGAAACTGTTGAGCGAATTAGATGAAAGAAGGTGATCTCATAACAATTTTTAGTAGTCCATGGGATGAACGTTCGCTTTTCGGATACAAGAATGGTGATGTTGCGATGGTTTTAGAGGTCTTTTCATACCCAAATGAGATTAGCCTACCATCAGTAAGAGTTTTTGTCTTTGCCTCAGAAAAGATAGTTACAATACCAATATTATACGCACAACAAATAGGAGAATGAAATGATTTTAGTAGGATTAGGAGAGGCTGGAAAAAATATAGCCAAACTCTTCAAGCCACATACCAAGAATTATAAAATAATAATTCTTGACGAAGATGACGGTATTGAAAAGAAGAGTACCGTGGAAGAATACGATGAAGCCACAATCAGATTTAAACAGAGAGGCCTCAAATCTCACGATGAAGCCATCCTGTTTGTTTGTGGGTCCGGTAAGGTTGCTGGTGCATCACTACGTGTCCTAGAGGCACTGAAGGGCTTTAAAACAACCGTATGTTATTTGGTGCCTGACGTTGAGTTCTGTTCGAAGAAAGAAAAGTTAAGACACAGGGTTCATTTCAATGTACTTCAAGAATATGTCCGATCAGGGATGATTGAAGAAATGTTAATATTGGACAACAAGACTCTATTGAGCATTGCTGGTGCAGGAACCGTTACGGACTATTATGAAAAAGTAAATTATTTTATCTATTCAACTCTTCAAAACCTCATGTATTGTTCACACACGGCTGCAGACTTTAATAGGCTTCATTCTAAAAAAGAAATATCGAGAATCTCTACAATATCATTTGGTTCTTTTGATGCAGAAGATGAAAAGTTACTTTATTCACTTGACAACATTACTGAAACATGTTATTATATTAATATAGAAGAAGAAGATTTAAACGCAGATGAGACAGTCATACCGAAATGCCAACAAATCGTTAGAGAGAACAATGCACGAAACCGGGAAACTTCATTCGCCATCTGGCGCTCATCTGAGGAAAGTCATTTGTACGCCAAACACTACACTCACTTCATTCAAGAGGTTTAACGTTAACATACGTACATTCTGCGGAAATTCGACATCTTGGGATATTTAAATCATAATTATTAATGAAGCAAGAGTTGCATCTTGCGACAAATATTTAGATTCTATCGGAGATTATTATGAACCAGAAACAAGAAATAAAAAAACAGTTGAAAAAACTATTACAATCTGAAGCTGAAATACTTTATCGGTTAGCAATCGATACCGCAACTCCGATAGAGGAATTAAATTATGTTGTGAATAAGATATTTGAAATGAGCAATCTCATTTTGCGGCTCAACAAAACACTTGAGGAAATACGGAAGAATGAAAATTAAAGTAATGGACATTGTTTATTGTCCAAATAGAAATTTATTTGGACAGATACACAGAATTAGAAGAGTAGATGTCCAAATAAAGTTTGTGACTGGGGATTTAATCTCAATTCACATAAACAGAATCACTTGGAACAAAGATCATTGGAGGATTAATGACTGACCAAATTTACTACAACATGTGGGGTAGCCAAAGCGAAGAGCACAAGGACTACTTTCGAACAATAGGAACTATCGCCAACTGGATTGGCTATGCACTGATAGGTCCGAGACACAGACCTTACACAACAGAAATTATGCCCTTGTCAAACATATCGGTACTACAAACAAAAGAAAAGTTTGGTTCACCTAGGGTTTACGTCTCATTTAGTAAAGAGACGCACCTGCAAGACGCAAGACATTATAGAAGCGTTTATCAGACAGCGATCAAGCTCTTTCCCCAATATGAGAAAGCGATTAGGGATGGAATGGATTATTCAAGCTACTTGTTTGATACTGAGGAAGAATTACGGCAATACATCGCAACTCAAATAGAGTGGGCAGAGAGAGTCAGAGACGGTGGCGAGACAAACGATGATTGGTTCACCGTAAAGATGGACTCAATTAGGGAAAATGAATCTTTTATAAAAAAAGTTTGCCTTTTTACTTGACAAGGCATCTTAAACATGTTATATTATAAGTATAACAAATAAGGAAAACAAAATGGAATTAGTAATAATGGCCTCTCTATTTATCTTCGGCTTTACTTTATTTTGGCGATGGATTGATGAGAGAGAGTAAAAAAACTTTAAAAAAATACTTGACAAGGTATCAAAACTATGTTATATTATAATAGTCAAACAATATTCTAGGAGGAATTATGACAAACACAAATAACACAAACACTATGACCGTATACACCGGCACTTTCGTAACGCAAACCGGATTTGAACGAACAATGAACTTTGTTCGCATTTCAGAAGCACCAGATGGTGTATTCCCGATGACCTTGCGTGAACGAAACTTAAAAGCCGGCTATGAAACCGTGTGGGACATTGATCGTCAACAATACCGCACATTCAACTCCAACACTCAAGTTGGAACTATCTCGAGTTCATCTCGTGATGTAAGCATTAGATTGTTTTAATACTCCGTTGGTTGAAGGTTTGCCGCTACCTACCAAAAGGCGGCCTGTTTTTATCGAACCTCCAAGGCTGATAAAAGGTTCGCGGCTACCTTCCAAAAGGCCGCTTTTTAGCACGCGTCAGTCACCTAGTGGATATGGTATCGCCCTTCTAAGGCGACGGGTAACACCCATCGTAGGTTCGAATCCTACCTGGCGTACCACTTTCTTACGACTAGTAATCTCCATAAGAGAACCTTGGAAGATGAATTCGTGAGATTTGAAAGAGGAGGTTATGTGATTATTTTTATAATAACATTGTTGGTTTCGTATGAGGATCCTCAAATCATCGAGAGCGAAATCAAACCACCTCCTCTTTCTTCACCTTATTAGCTCGACTGTACGGTTGCAGATAACTAACGTGGGCAGGCGCTCTATAACGTTAGAATTGTGGGGTTCAAATCCCTACTCGAGCATAAATTTTATAAAACTAGAAATCTCAAAAACTTTTTTCGACACTTTTTTGAGATTATGAAAAAAACTTTAACTTTTTACTTGA